>Ga0325410_1003141_pt1 | contig 18570 bp, 14 predicted proteins | sample PopdelMetagenome_16_FD_206182 | JGI IMG/M metagenome (GOLD analysis project Ga0325410, IMG submission 206182) | Populus deltoides microbial communities from Bellville, Georgia, United States - Xylem-PdIQD-R3 | ecosystem: Host-associated > Plants > Phyllosphere > Stem > Wood/Secondary xylem... | reverse complement strand
ATAAAATAAAAATGAAAGATGAAGAAATTAAAATAATAATAATTAATATTTCATAAATTATTTCAAATAAAATAAATAACAATCAAAAGAATAAGGACAAAATTTGATAGATAAAAAATTTCAATAAGAAAATGATAAGGAAAAAACAAATAACAATTATAAAAATGAGGACCAAAGTTAATATAAAAATTAAATTTTAAGAGATGAAATTGAAAAATAAATATTCAAAACAAGATATATATATATATATATATATAGCAATCAAAAGTTTGAGGATTAAATTTAATATAATCAGCAAATAATATGATATTTCTAAATTTTTTACAATTTTCAGAAAGTGTTTTCCGCCTAAATTTTTCAGGAAAACACTTTTCTGAAAATCAAGCCAAATTTTTCTTTGACTGAAAAGTATTTTTGTTGACCAACTTTCCTAAAGATAAACAAACACGGGAAAGTTTGAAAAGTGATTTTTTAAAAACTACTTTTCAGAAAACAAATATGATCTAAATATATGTTGATAACATACCTTTCTCTTCCTCTTCCTCCCAAGACATTCATAGAATTTCTTTTTACTGCTTATTAATCAATATCACAATGCACCATGCACTGCCAAAATTTCTAGTTCCATAGACAGCTAGCATTTCATTTCAGATATATATTAATTGCGGCAATAAAAGTTTTGAATGAAAATATAATATTTTATTCTTAATGTATGTATAATATTATATTGATGATACGAGAAAAAAAACTAAATAATATAAAATACTAGCGTTTTCTAAACGCGGTTATATATTAGATGCTTTGTATACAGAATTTACTCATGATTAAATAAATTAAATAATATAAAACATTATCATTATCTACACAACAATTATTAAATACTTTATAGATGGCATTAACAAGCATAGCCTAAATTCAAGTTAAACTTTCTCACTCCGGTATGGTTAATCTAAAGAATGTTGACTTTTGAATCAATAACTTAACCAATGATGACGAACAAGAGAGATTGACCCACCACTAAACTTGCAAAGATTGGAATGTGTGAATCTACTATACCATATATATTTATAAGTTTAATTATTAAAGTAGTATTTACAGAAAAATCTTTTTTATAACCTTAGTTTTTTTAGATAATTCAAACCCAAAATATAAGTTAGTAGTAGCTAGCAAAATATAAGTTAGTACCCGAACCAACAGTCGGAGGGTTGAGCTAGCAAGCCATATGGCTTCTTCTAGGGCACCAAACTGATGATCATGGATGTTAAGGACAGGAAGCAAAATGGTCGGTCAAAAGGTCAAATCCAAAACACTGTACACGCGTCATCTGATCAGAGCTCGAATAGTGGGTTATCATCCTCGTGTAATTCTTTGACATTTGTCACAATCTAGTTGGTCCATACACATTACGTAATGTTCTCCTTCCCTTTCTAGATAGAAAGACAGGGAGAAAGAGAAAGATTAATGAAGTAGCAGTGTTTCAACAAAAAAAAAAAAAAAAAAAAAAAATGAAGTAGCAGTGATGAAAAGGTGCGGTAGACTCGGATCCTGTCTCCCCAAGAACAAAGTTCCAAATTTATCCATTCATCTAGCTTTATAATTTTAAGCCCCCCAACAAAAGAGAAAAAAAATCTCTCTTTCTCCCTTTCTTTCTCTGTCTGTAAGATTTTCTTGGTTTCAAAACCTAGTGGGAGGGTTGTAGAAGTAGCAGGAAATGAGTGAACACTACCACCAGTACGGACTGCCAGATCTCCGGCAACTGGTGGCCGGAAGAGCTCATTTTCAAGGAACCCAGCAAGGTAACGAGCCATTCTTTGTTCAAAGTAGGAATCTTGTACCACAAACACACCACTTTGAGTCCATTATGGTTGGTCATGAAGCAATGTTGCCTAGTGGTTTAGTCAAGCTTGGCGGGCGTCATCATGATCATTATTGCACCAATGCCACTAATATTACTACTAATAATACTATAACTAGTGCTACAATTGGTACCAGCAGTTCAGCTGGTGCTGGTACACTATACGGAGTAGAAATGGAAAATGCTACTGCTGCTGGGTGGATTGGAAATGATGGAGGCAACAATAGTAGATGGCCAAGACAAGAGACGCTTACACTTCTTGAGATCAGATCTAGGCTCGATTCCAGGTTCAAGGAGGCTAATCAAAAAGGTCCATTATGGGATGAGGTTTCTAGGTACTATGCTTTCTTTTTTTCATGCCATATAAATTCTACCGAATCCTTTTGTGTAATATCCTTTTCCTTGTAGTATTTCTTATTCTAGCTAGCTAGCTACTTCTTGCATTGCTGATACTGGATTAGGAAACCCTAATTTGGTTTTGTCATGAAGTGAACAATATGGATTTTTTCTTTCTTTTCTTTTCATTGTGTCAAGGGCTCATGCTTAATTTGAATCAATTTTAATTGCTTATTTGATATTATCTTCTCTTGAGATCATTTTGTGATTTCCTTTTAATGGCCATTTACTGGTTTTTGATATCATAATCTCTTTCCTAATTAAGTTTCTGTTATGAACTTTCCTGGGAGCAATTGGGGTATTGGAAGTGCTAGCTAGCTAGTCTCTTCTTCTTCTTCTTCTTCTTCTTCTTCTTCTTCCCCCTCCTCCTCCTTTGAGAGAGGTAGAAATAACTAGTTAATGAAGTTAAAGAGAGACAAGATCATAACTTAGTTGGGGGGATCTTCATTAATTACATGCCAAGAAGAATGTTTTTGAGTATTTAATGCTTTAATTACTAAAAAATGATGGTCAATAAACTAATTAATAAGGATTTGTTTTTGTGTGATAGTATTAATTATTAGTATAGACAGACACGAAATTTCTACCTAGGTTTTTCTTTACTTTGAAATTTGTACTTGTCTGCCTGTTTTTACATATAATACTGTTTCTTATTCTAGTAGTAATATTGAGTCATTTTGACTTTGCTGATAATCAGGATCATGGCCGAGGAACATGGGTATCAGAGAAGTGGCAAGAAATGTAGAGAGAAGTTTGAGAACTTGTACAAGTACTACAAGAAGACCAAGGAAGGTAAAGCTGGGAGACAAGATGGGAAGCACTACAGGTTCTTTAGACAGCTTGAAGCCCTTTATGGAGAAACCAGCAACCAAGCTCCAGCCTCGGAAACCCATTTTGCAAACAACACTCTTCTTTATCAAACTCCATTGAGCAACACCATCAACCAAGAAAGTCAAGAAACATTTCAAGAAAACAAGCATAGTGAAAGTCTGAGTTTCTCCAACACGTCTGAATTTGAGACTTCCTCGTCAGAAAACAATGATGATGACCTTTCAGCTATTGCTTACAACATGATGAACCGATCAACGGAAAAGCAGAAAGGGGTAAATGAGAGCCAAAGTCTTGCAGGGCCTAAAAAGAGTTGGAGAACAAAAGTTGAGGACTTTGTGGACTCACAGATGAGGAAGTTGATTGAGAAACAAGATGCCTGGATGGAGAAAATGTTGAAGACCATTGAAGATAGAGAGTATGAGAGAATGTGTAGAGAGGAAGAGTGGACAAAGCAAGAGTTGGCTCGGTTCGATCGGGAACATGAATTTTGGGCTAAAGAGAGAGCATGGATTGAATCAAGAGATACTGCATTAATGGAAGCCTTGAAGAAACATGCAGAGAAAGGACCCGAACTGTCATCGTCAGTTGAGCATATTGCTGTAGCAACTCAAAGGCACAACAACAACCAGGACAGCACTAGTGCTAAAAAGATTCAGAAAGACAAGTTCAACAACAATATATGGACCGAGCCCGAGATTCTAAGCTTCATACAGCTCAGAACTTCCATGGAATCAAGATTTCAAGAAAGTGGGTATTCGAATGAAGGACTTTGGGAAGAGATAGCAGAAGAAATGGCTAGTTTAGGCTATGATAGGAGTGTGGACGAGTGCAAGGAGAAATGGGAAAGCATGAATATCTACCTTAACATGACAACAGAGTCTAACAAGAAGCGGAAAGATCAGGATTTAAGGACCAACGATTATTTTCAGCTGCTTGAATCCTATAATGGCATGAATTCATCACCTTCTAATTCTTATTTGGGTACTCAAGTGAATGATAACAGCTGCTTTCAGGTTCAAATAAATGAAGGAGATCAGCAGCAGCATTTGTGGAATACTAACAAGTTTGACTTTAAGCTCAACAAGGAGAAGAACCAGCAAGTTTGGCACAAGTAATTAATAATTAATTAGATGATATTTTCAGTTGTTTTTCTTGATTAGTTCTATAGATGTCAATTAACTTGTTAATCATGAGACTTAAGGTGGTAGCTATTGCCATATTGTGTGACATTTGGGGATGAGGTTGTTCATTTGTGTAAGTAAGAACTGACTAGGGAGTTTATTAGACCATGAAATCCATGTCTTTCGTGGCCAGAACATAAAGCGGCTGAGGGTTTTTACTAAAAACAAAATAGATGGTTTTTTTATATGGTTTTTTATTTTAGAGTTAATCATTTATTATAATTTATTTAGGTTATTCTTAGCTAAGAAACTTGATTATAATTTTTTTTTTAATTTCCAAGTAAATACGAGTGATTTGGTTTTAAAAATGTATTCGTCTTGAATTTTTAGTATTTTTTTAAATAATTTTAATATATTAATATTAAAAAACTAGTCGATGCTTATTAATATAAAGTATTTGTTAACAGTGAAACTAAAAAGTTGAATGTAAAATTGTTTGTAGAAGTTATTGACAGAACCTCCATGAGAATGATCTCATCATGGCCTGGTTCAGTAATAATTGACTGCTCAAGCTAGCTGACCTCCAAATTTGTTCGCTCTTTAATGGATATTGTTTTTTTTTATTTATTTTTTTTAAGAGGACTGAAGGGATGTAACTTCACTTCACTCATCCAAGCATGGGAGAATATTGGAAAGGTTGGTTTAGCATCGAAGAACTTAATAACCTGGTTTTATTTGAATTATGCGAAGAAGAAAACGATAATATAATAACAAACAGGAATCTCTCTCTCTCTCTCTCTCTCTCTCTCTCTCTCTATATATATATATATATATATATATATATATATATATATATATATCAATGAGGACAAAAAAATACAATATTAACTTAAAAAATACAATTTCTTTTTACCCAAAAACACAATTTCAACCAATTTTTGATCCAAAACATTTAGGAAACACTCTAAAAACTTTGTTAAACCAATCTTTAAACTCTAAAAATGAAAAAAAAAAAATCTGGAATCCAAAATCAACTCAAAACAAAAAATCTTTTTGAGACTAGTTTTTTTTTCTAAGTGTTTTCAAGGTAAAAAAAACACATAATTTTAACTCTTTTATTATAAGGAATCTTTTAACACAAAAATCAATCTTTTTTGTTGCCAAAATCTTCCTCAACACAACTTTTTCTTTCTAAATCAAAATCTAGCGATCAACTTTCTCGTCCATCCAAGAAAGGACTAAAAATAAAAATAAAGTTTGGTAACTTTCTCGTCTATCCAAGAAAGGACTAAAAATAAAAATAAAGTTTGGTATCAAAATTTATTGTTTTAAAATTACAGGGACCAATTAAAAACTAGATAACTTAAAAAGATATGAGATTAAAATGAACTTTTTAAATAAATTACCGACCTAACACCTATTTTACCTACTTTTATCATTTTATTTTCTATCTTTTAACTCAACCCTCATCCTAAAAAAAAATATGCAATTTAACTCTAAATTAGGCTCAATTATATAAATAAAAAGTTTGAAAACCAAACTGAAAATTTTAAACAAATTATTATTACAATCCATAATAAATTGTGAGATGATAAATATTAAAAAAATAACTATAGTATTTCCCTGCATACTTTAATTTTGATCAATTATATAATATATTAGTTTTTTTATTTTTAGGACTAAATTTATATATATATATATATATATATATATATTTTTTATATATATATTTTTAGTTCTGAAATTTTGCTCTTTTGAGCTAAAGAACATGAATTTTTATTTTTGAACTCACGAGCGAGATTGATTCAGTAGAAATTTATATTCATTTATTATATATCAGAAGTCAGAACAAGTACTATCTCCTATGGTTCATGGCGTTGTTCTGCCAAACCCTTACCAAGGGGGAAAAAAACAGAAAGAAAGCCTCCATGCTGTCCTCCACTGTTAATTGTGGGAAAAAAAGGCACATCCATGCCTTATCGATGAAAGTCATTAAAATTATATTGTTTTATTATTTTTTTTAAAAAAATATTTTTAAAGTTAATTAAGATTGTGGGTTAATTCATAATTAAACTACCGGTTTAATTTAAAATTCAGCTCAAGCCAAAATTAATCAGCTGATAAACAGATTTAATAATATTGCTTCAAATGATGTTTAAAATTGTGTTACAGATCATTTCATGCAATCAAAACAGTATGTGGGACAATAAAATAAAACAAAAAATAGAAGCTTTGGACATGAAAACAACCATCGTCAATGAACCTTCATCTCTCAACCTTGTAATTTGATACATACAGATTTGATAAGACATGCAAACCTCCCATCTTTTCACCTAAACAGGACCTCAAGAAAATCCCAGGGTTGCCCTAGCAAGTGATGGATCAATCGACAATGATAAAAGAAAAGAACAAGCGACTGATTCCGCCATGAATTTATTTAAGAGAACACAGCTACTCAACTCGGTTCCTGTTCCTCGTCAAGAAAAGAGTGAAGAATTAAGGTTTGCAATGCTGGGATCTTGCCTGCCTACCAGCCCAATGAACTAAAATCGAGTATCAACTGTTCATGAAAAAACCTACCTTACCTTGACGCTTTGTATAGCTACCCTATGCTATGCATAATTGCATACATACTATGTATGATCTTGCAAATGTCTCGTACGATATCTTGTAAGAGCTCGTGTAGTGGAATTGGATATCGATCTTCCCCCATCTCTAGACCCCACCTCTGAGGTCTGGGCCAAAAGTAGCGTGCAATCGCCTCGCCCATTACCCAAAGGCTCTTCTTCGGGAGCCTCAAAACTAGTTTTGACCTATCAATTATTATTATTTTAACATAATATCATAAGATTAAAGCACCGATAAATTCCCAGAAAACATATAGATTCATTTTTTATTTTTCTTATTTAATTTAAATTCTTTATAATCATCTCAACATGAGGCATCATAGTTATTAACCCTCGAGATTGGAGAATTGCCAAAAACAAAATGTGGACTATTTAAAGCCGTACCTCAACTAGAGCTCTCAGCCAAGTCCGGAACCATCATTTTGTTTTGTATTTATTATTTAGCTATTATGTTCTGTATTGTTGTGTTTGATATTTTTGTAAAAGTATTTTTAATTGAAAATATATTAAATTAATATTTTTTTTAAATATTTTTTTAGTTTTAACATCACCACATTAAAATCATAAAAAAACATCTAAAAAATTTTAATTTAATATTTTTAAAGTGTAAAAAATTTACAAAGCATTTTTTAAAATAAATTGAATTGTAAAAACAAAAACACCCTTAAAAATTAAAATTCCTATCACCAAGAAAGCAACTAACTGCTCTAAATCCCGTGGGCCTATAGGGCCTACTTTTTTCGGCCATTCACTCCCAGCTAAATTGTGCTCCTCTCCGGCCATGAACAAAAATAAAATAAATTAAAATGATTATCATCTAGTATTTTTTTTTTCTTTTATTGACTTGGAACCATTGCCATACTTTATTATTATTATTATTATTTTTTGCCAGTCTCTATTCCCTCCATTGATTTTTTTTTTACTTTAGAATTTAAAAAATATTTTAAGATCAGTTTGATATATTGAGACTAAGTTTATGTTCTAAGACCAGATTATTCATATAGAATTTATGAGAATTTTTATTTATCAAGGAAGGAAATCATCTCCAAGTAATGAAGAGCTTGTCACTTTTGCTCAGAGTTCCTCAACGGCGGGACTGACACTACCGGTCGAATGGGGCATTGCACAGCTAATTACCAATCCTGAGGTTCAGACCAAGCTTTACAACGAAATAAAATCAACTGTTGGTGACCGAAAAGTGGACGAGAAAGATGTAGAAAAAACGAGGAGCATTTACATGCAGTAGGTGAAAGAATTGCCACGTAAACACCCTCCTACATATATATTTTGTACTAGCTCTTGCAGTTACCGAGCATACAACAATGGCAGGATATGATGATTTACCAATTAATGCAAATGTTGAATTCTACTCTCATGGAAAAGGAGAGAATCCATAAGTTTGAACCAATCCCGAAAAATAGAACCCGGATCGGTTGGTGTCTGGCGGAGAGGATGCCGATACCCAGGAGTGACTGTGGTGAAAGCGATGCATCTTGCTGTAGGAAGGAGGATATGCCCTCGTCTAGGGCTGGCCACTGTGCACCTTCACCTAAAAATGGCAAAGAATGGTTCAAGAATTTGCCTATCCACCTTATAGCAAGTTGGATATCTCTGTGAAGTTGGAGTTTACAGTGGTTATGAAGAACAGCCTCAGAGCTATGGTCAAGCCTAGGGCTTAAGCTGTGACAGGTTAATTATATAATTGATTTCCTGCTTAAAAACGTTGGGGATTTATATAATTTGTTATGTTTGTATATACTTACTGTTCTTTTTCATTGGCTGATTGATATTGGTGACTGTTGACGTCATTCTTTTTTAATTTTATTGCCTCTTAGGCCAATACTTGGAAGTGAATCCGTTTACATGGGAAATTTAAGAATGGGAGTGCTTCCTCAATGTACTTTCTTTATATCTTCTCCCTGTCATGCCTATCCGATGGGCACTGAGATCTTTTGTTAGGTTAATGGAAACCAAAAATAGTCACTTTCTAATCAGCATAATCATGATTTGTGATAAATGACACGAAATGACATCAATTTCTCATTTTAAAAGGGATAATGGGGAGGGGGGCTTACCTTATCTTTCACCTTTCTGTCTCTTGTTGCCATTTAAAGGTTAACCCTACAGAAATATCTATGCGTAGAAAGAATCTCATGAAGTACCTCCAAGGGTTGGTCCAGAAGGGCCTCCAAATCCAATTACGATGCTTCCTCTAATGATAACTCAATTAACAGTTTCACTTTTGTTTCACAAGGAGACAGAGAAGTACAGAACACAGAGTGTGACTTTGATGCGTACCTTGAAGAAAACTACTGGCAAGACATAAACCTGGATAGAAAGGTACCAAAAAGCAAGATCAGGTGATGCAGTCAAATCTATATCCTTGGCAACAAATGAGCTGCGTAGTTGCTTTATACGAATGTGGGCATATTACAATACCTAAAGCAGAAGACATGTTGAGCATATCAGAATTGCATGCCCCACAAGAGTTGCATCATGTGCAGAATCCAATAAAAGAAACATTAGGCAGAAACGATGGGCTATCCATGTGTGTGTGTGTCTGTGTGCACATACACTGCTACACTAACACTGACAAGGAGAGAGGAAAGTAAGAACTGCTATTCCATTGAACTATTCTTGATCAGATTCTAGTTTACAACTGAAACTAACAAAACTGCCAAGAACACAACCATGTTGACGGGAAAATGAAAAACAAGTGACTCATGGAATATTTAGAGCAACGAACTTTCTGGGAGTTGTTCCAACGGCTTATGAATTCCAACTTCTTTCACTCTAAATACTCATATTTGGACTCTCTGATATTGGAAATCCTAATGAATGCAGCTTAAAATTTGACTCTTCTGAAGGATTTAGGGATTTGACGGGCTTTCTACATGCTTGTCTCCTGTGTCTTTTGCAATCTGAGTACTCTCGGTTAAGGGGGGTGAATTCTCCCCACATGCTTCATCACCATCAGATGCACAAAGATTATCTTGAATGGTGTCCATCCCATGGCTGTCGTCTGATCTTTGTGAAATCCCACGCCCGGTCAACAAATAGTTATAAGAATGGGAATCAAAGGTCTCTGTGCCATATTGAGAACGGATAGCTGAACTGAACAAGGGTTGCATCACGCACTTCTTCTCGGGAAATTCACGTAATGATATTCGACACATGGGACAAGTGGAATGCTGTTGCAACCACATGTCTATGCAGGTCACGTGGAAGGAGTGCCCACAGTAGGGGAGAATACGCAATATATCTTTGCCATGGTATTCTGCAAGGCAAACTGTGCACCTGCCACAGACAACAACCACAACTTGTTAACAGAAAAGTGTGAAATAGCAGAATACTACAGAACTGGCATGATGAACAAAACAAATCCCCAAGGACAGCGTCAACTAATATGCTGGCAGAGGACATGAACATGGTGCATTCAAAACCTAGCTGTTATCTGTCATGACGATCCAATTCCACGTCAACGAGATGCTTCTTCAGAAGCAGGTTGTATAGCATGTAACCAAAAATATAACAAAAATAAAGTTAAAATTAAAGTAAAAATGAGCCAGTTAAAAATAATTCTGAAGAAAGACAGGCATATATCTGTGGGGATTTCAGCAACAAAAAAAAGAAAAAGAGAGAGGATAAAGCACCAGAAGTATGAGCTAGAATGTGTACAAAAGGTTCAGAAACTGAATCGGTTATGAAAGTTCTATAAAGGAGCGGTGTCAGAAACTCAAAAGTATAGAGGAATCATTTTTCTCGAAACTTTTTCTTAGCATCACACAACTAGGATTAACAAAAGGATGGCTTATGACTGGAGAGAAAATAACCATGAGAGAAGGTTTGGTTGTTTAGGAGTTGAAGCTTCATTTATGGGTGCACAGACACAAGCAGCTGCATGCCTTTTCAATTCAAATGAATGAAAATTGAGGTCCAACATCCCAACAGAATGAACACCTTCCTATCGACCCAGATTCTCTTCCCCACGAAGGTCAAAGAGGTTATTGGCACCCAAATTGAACTGATGAATTGTAGTAGAAAAAGAGAGAGGAAAAGAAGGCAAGTTCGGGTCCTCCAAAACTGGAACAGAGTAAATATTTTATTTCAGCATATCTTTCAAATTTTATCAAGGTCAGGCAAATTGGATTCCAAACAGGTCAGGGTTGCTTCCATCAATACTCAAATAACGAAGCCAGCCCTTTTGAATACAGCTGAAACATTTTTTGTCAAGGGGTGAAAAAACAACCAAGAGCATCCATGGTCCAACTCCAGTTAATTAGTAAAGCAACCAGACAATCATATTGGCAGCCCCAACTCAAATTCAATGTGCCTTGTAGAAACCATTTCAATAGTTATTGACCAATCAATCAAGCTTAAGAAGACAGCATCTAAGTTAGAAGTATGGAAAACCGCAAGATGGCTAAATGAAGAATTTTTTGCACAAAGCAAAATTTTGCCCAGTCACATCAGTCCGAACATTTAGCAATAAAAGGTCTCAGAAAACCTCTCAGTCAAACAGAAAATGTAATTAAGAAATCAAAATCACATCATGAGAAATAGATCCCAGCCCCAAACTCTGCTTACTCTATCTAATATGAAGATAGCCAAAACTAGATCAAAGTCTATATCAGAAGAGAACTAAAGTCAAGTCTTAATTCATAATTCATGGCATGAGAAATTATCAATCTTCACACCTCCACATCCGGCTCTTCACTCCTTTCAAAATTTAAAAGTACAAATAGATGAAACCTTCCAAGTCAAAAGGCTTTTTAACACAATCATTGGCACTGCACATTCTTCATTGTTATGACAACTTAAGCTGATACCGGTCCAAAGACTATAAAAGTTATCTATATCACACAAAATCATCACATAAAACCCAATACAGAAAACAATAATAAGGAATTATAGCAGGGAAAGAAGAACATACTGAGCATCTTCTGAAGCCGAGAAAAGCTTATCGTTGTACTTCTTGGTTGGAAAGCTAGCTATAACTACAGGCTCAAGACCATGTAAACCTCGTTCCAACTGCAACACGTGTCGAAGAATAACAGTCAAGCTCCAAGACAGTGACAATTACCCCATGAAACAAAACTCTTCAGCATACGAAAAAGTGAAGATTTCATTTTTTAACAAAAAAATTGAGACTTTTTCCTCCTTCACAATAAATATGGATCAGCATCACACATTAGTGTCCCCTATGCCGGTTCCAATTTTTGCTAAAGACAATTAATTTGGTGATTTGCTTTCTATGTCCGCAATTAACATATCCATATTTGAACAAACACAAGAAACTAAACCCAACTGAGAACCAAAAAAACACTTAGAAGCTAAAATCCAACCAGCCCCACTAATACAATTACAAAACCAAAATCCATAAAAACCCACATTAATTTCCACAAAACTAAATGAATAATCATAAATATCCAAAAGAAAAAAGGAAAAGAAATTAAACCCAATTAAGAGAAAAAAATAAAAACTAAAATCCAAATAAACTTGCTCCACTCATACACTTCAAAAACCAAAAACCAACTTCGATTTCAAAAAAAGAAAAGAAAAAAGAAAACATAGAAAACACATTATAACAATCAACTAAATATAGAAACAGTGCTGAAAACCAATGGAAATACAAGGAGAGATGCTTACCATGCTAAGATCAGATCTGGAAGCAATACGAAAAGATCGTCTTGATGCACTTAACTGAATCCGAGCACAAATAAGACGAGTGCAAACAAAAACTATAAACATAGTGCTTACAGAAAATCCAATCACTGTCATTACCAAATTTATCCCTGAAGCCATCATTTTTAGACGTAAAGTTCCAATCTTTTTCACTCAATAATATTCAAGAGCTCAAAATCAACAAGACCCTTTAATTTTCTCAATCCGTTTACACAATCCATGATCTAATTCTACACTTAGAGAAACAGCAAGTAATAAAGGTCCCGTCTTGAGACAGCAAATAGGAGTGGGAGTTTACAGTGTGATGATACATGTCTCTTCCTCTCTTTCTATGAAACGTGTAAGGAAATAAGAGAGGTAGTTATAAGAGAAGAAGCAGAAAAGTAACTGTCTGTTTTATTGTTGAAGTGAGTGAAAAGGAATCTCTTTTAGTGAGAGAAGATAAGCTCATGTTTGGTGTCGAGAGAGAGGGGAGGGCAGGGGAGGTGGGGAGAGTTTGAGGGAAGAGATTTATGGAAGATTATGGGATCTAATCATATCTATGTATAGATCGCGTGTGTGAATTTTTTTTTTTTAAAACTCAGATGGGGATCGATTTTTTAAAAGAAAAAAAATATACACACAAAAACATATATATATATTTTCTTCAAGTGATGAATTAATATTTTTATTTTATTTTATTTTATTAATATATGTACTTTTGAACCAAATCATACGTCGTTTGCTAACATCACTATTATACTAAAGTGATGGTATTATTTATTTTTATGTTATTTTATTTTGAACTAATTGATTTTTTTTAATAATAGTATTTATGAAAGGTATATTTTTTTTTATCATGAAAATGAGGTGATTTAAAACATGTGCGTTGAGAATAAGTAATTCATCACCATTTATCAAAACTTTTATGAAAAAAAAGCCTATATATATAATTTTACAAGTTGATATCTCAATCCGCAAAAATAAAATAAAATTACCACTCCCCTTGCAAATGCTCTTTTTATTATTGAGATTTTTCTCATAGCTCTTTTGTTTATTTAGGGTAGATATTTTTAACAATTAAGATACGTTATTAGGTTATTTTTTTATGGATTTAAAAGTATATCTTAGAATAATTTTTTTAACGTTGATTTTAAGATTTAAACTTAAAAAAGAAATCTAGAGAAGAAGCATACTCCTGATTACAATAGCATCATAGAATGAAATTATATCTTCTTTTTTCAATTTCTATTTTTTCTAGGAAAAGAAGGTTTTTGCTATCCCTTAATTTCTCCTTTACACAAGATATAAACAGTAGGAAATATATATGTCATAATAATTGACAAAGAGTCTTCCAAAGAAGAGGGACATGGTTACCCAGCAAAGGGATATCTTATGCGATCGAGGAGACATCATCACCTAACAAAGGAACAGTGAGGTCTTGGATTGGATGTTGTGGCAGTGTGTTTTCTCAAGCCAACAACTGCTGGAGCTTTGCTACGAAAATCTGTGAAAGGAACAAAGATCAATCAATTTATTTATTCATTTTTTGGTCGAGAAACCTTCAGATATATGCTTAATGCATAACAGAAACAACAAAAATCATCTGGGCTGTTCTTGCTCTCTGATGACAAAAGGGGGGGAATTAATAATAATTTACTCTCCAATCTATATTTCAATTAAAAAAGATATATATGCATGTAAGTATATCCATTACAATGACGTACACCAAGATATTTCATGTCAAGTTGCCAATTGATGAGGAAAAAGAAAAGAAAAGGAATAGTAATTATTTTCCATTTTCATTCTCAAGATATTTCATGTCAAAGTTGCCAGTACTCTACAAAAGCTCCCATGTCAAAACCCTCCTCTCATCCACGTAAAAGATGGTGGAAATCTTGCTATTCATGACAAGGAGTGATGGTAAGAGTCGAGTTATTCGGATTTTTTTCTTTGGAGTCGAGTAGTTTGAAATATTAAATTAAATATCTGATCATTTAAAATCAAGGCTAGCTAGGGTGAAACTAATTTGTGGGAATTAATGGCGTGATATCCTGGTTGATGAAGTCAAGAGGCCATTTGGATAGAGATGTTTGGCATGAAAGAGGCCATTTGCATAGGTTAAGGCATTGGCTAGCTAGCCAGAGGCCTTTCAACAACCAAAAATCAAAGTCAAAAGAGAAAAATACAAACACACTGCAAACACAATTAGTCAGAGTGGTTTGATTTCATGGTTTCATGCGTGCATGGTTAATTAAACAATAAAACAATTATAAGTTAAGCATCATGGAGAGGAGGAAAGGAAACTGAGATATAATTATTAAGTCGAGGATTTGTTCTGTTTTCTTGGAAGAAAGTACGTAGCAATATCCACACTTGTTATTGGTAAAGATAATACTAGGTAGAATAGCTTTCAAACAAGCAAGAAATTAAAGTCAAAACTGTTATAAAATAATATAAATTAAATTTTTAATTTTATTTAATAGTTTAAGTCTATGGATTGAGATAATTTTTTGATATAATTTTGGAGATTTATTAATCAAACGATCATGAGTTCGAATTAAAAAAATAATATAAATTATATTTTAAAGCCTTACCTAATATTTTAATTATTTTGAGTTGAGATGATTATTTGACATAAACTATATAAAAAAAAATCAAAAATTTATTAATATAAAAACGAAAGTTTGTCGATAGCAAGAAAGTTAACCATCATAGTTTAAATTTTACTTCAGATTGTGAGTAAACTTTTCTCTGATTTGATAGCCTTGTTATAGCTAGATAATATTAACCAGATCAACTTGTCGAATCAAATTAGGTTTTATAAAATTATTTTTTAAATTTATTTTTATAACAGTTTAGAACAAGAAGATGTTGAAAAAAAGCACAATGGATCTTGAGGTTTCTTTTCCTTTGTTTTTCCTCCATTGATTTTGATCTTAATAAACTAAAATTTAACGGGCCCAAAAATCCCCTAAAAAAATCTCAATGGGCTCGGGATGCCACACTCGAGCCTAGCTATTACCAAGGTGTATAGGCTCGGGTATCATGACCCAAGACCATGTCAGGTGTGCTGGGCATGCACCCCAACACCCACATAGGCTCGGGCTACAACACCTTAGCCCAACTATTACCAAGGTGTATAGGCTTGAGCATAGTAGCATGATCCCAGGTTGGGTGTGCTACACGTGTAACCCAACACCTGCATGCTTGGTAGCCCAATCTCAACGTGTTTGGGTTCAGACAGTGCGTATAGATCTATTTTTCACCTCTAATAGGCTCTGACACCTTGTCCGAATCAAATACTCCTTTCATAATTTTTCTAGAACCCCACGCGAGTCCCTCGATATTTTATATTGATCCAATATGTATTATATATTTTGAGTAAAATATAACTTAAAATATTACAAGGATGAAATCACACTTTAGCTCATCTTCTCCACAAAAAGACAAAACTCATGAGTTATAAATATCTCTTGAATCCTTTAAGCTCAAGGTTCATAATCTCTTCACTCTCAATCTTTATAGTATGTATATTTTCAGAGTCTATCTATGATCTATAATATAATTGCACTTTCTCTCTTTAAAAAAATATTTAGTTAAGTATTTGAGAGTCCTTAAATTTATAAAAGAAACATTTTTGCGGCTATCAGCCACCTTGACTTATTAGACATCATCAACTACTAGCGACCAACCACCTAAGCTTTCCATATTAAGTTACCGGACACCTTAAGAAGGGATAATAGATCAAATTACTTGAACTAAAAGATAAATCGATTATCTGCTATATAAATCTTATTCTTAAACTACTTGAATATTTTAGAATTTCATCGGATTTTATAATATGAAATTGAAATGCTCATATATGTGTGTGTGTGAATTTTTAGTATCAAATATCGTCCTACGAGACTAGCTATAAACATATGTAAAGTTACCAAGCTTATGTAGATTTTAGATTGAGATTGAGATTATGAATCCAACAAATTTTTAACTTCACCTTTGCAAGTTGATCAAACTTGAGACCAATGACACAAAAGGTTTTGCAAGTTGATCAAACTTGAGACCAATGACACAAAAGGTGGTGATGGGAAAAAATATGTTAGTGAGATTCTTTTTCTATGTCAAGATTAAGAGTGGGTTTTGGTTTGGTACTGCAGTGGCTTACTTTGCCCCTCATAATTTCTCTTACTTTTTTTACTTTAATCTTTAGACTTTTCATATATTTATTTTAATTCAATCGTGATTGTATTGATTAATTCCTCTTTTTTTTTTTTTCTGTTTAGTATTCGTCTAGTTTTATATTTTAAGTTGATAGTTTGTACCATAATTATTATATTTGATATGATTCATTAAGTTGATTTGGAATTTGATTCAGGCGAGTCTATTTCTTTATAATATCATTATATTTTCTGAGAGTTCTTAAATCTATAAAAAAAAATATTTTGTAGCTATTAGTCACTTATATTTACTAGAACCATCAGCTATTAACTATCTAGATTTTTTATATTAAATCACTGGATGTTTTTTATTAGAAGAGTTAATCAAATTATTTAAACTAAAAAATAAACTGACTATTCACTATTGGAGACTAGAATCCAACAAATTTTAAGTATTTTATACGTGATATTGTACATATTTTCAGGATTTAAATTATGACCTTCAGGGATAAAAAGCAAGTGTTACCTTCACGGATCAGAGCGCAAAATTATCCTTTCAGGATTAGAATCTTCAGGAAATATTTTTTAAATTGCTCAAAAGAAGCCTGGATAAAGAAAAATAACCCACGTACACTGTGACAAATGATAAGCATGGAGCTCCACCAGCAAAAGCAACTTGTTTCCATGGAGCTACCCTCCCTGGAGCTACCCTCCCTGGGTCGTAGATGCCTAGGTGGTCTTTTTGGACATGTGGTTAAATGAGAAAGACAACTAAAATAAAGAGATCATTACTATGACTTGGATTTGAGAGATAGTGCCATTGCAATTTCCTTGATAGCTAGCTTGGTACCCATAAGTACAAGTTGGTGCCTGTCCACATATATATATATATATATATATATATATATATATATATATATATATATATATATATGATGATGATGATGATGATGATCCCTGTCTGTCTGGTAAGTCATTAACAAGAAGATTAGATTACAAATATTATGGTTAAAAAGCTCAGAGTCAAGTTGTCAACTTCACCTTTGCAAGTTGTTCAGACCAATGATGCAAAAGGTAGTTATGGGGAAAAAAATATGTTAGGGAGATTCTTTTTCCATGTCAAGGCACTAAGAGTGGGTTTTGGTTTGGTAGTGTAGTGGCTTCCTTTGCCCCTCTTAATTTCTCTTACCTTTTACTTTAATCTTTACACTTTTTATTTATTTTTTAATTCAATCGTGATCGTATTCATTAATTTTTTTCTTTTTTTTTTAATATTTGTCTAGTTTATATTTTAAATTGATTGATAGTATGTACAATATTTATTAAATTTAATTTGATTTATTGAGTTGATTCAGAACTTAACTCGAGCTAAATTTTAGTAATTAGGTTCAAATTTAGCCAGGTCATCTTTAATTAATTTTTTTAAATAAAAAAATAAAATAATATTATTTTAATAAAAATATTTGACTTAATAACTCGCAAGTAACCCAAGTTCTTTTTAGATGAGATATTAGGTCGACAAGTATGGTTTATACAGGGAAAAAAAACTCTAGACTTAATTACTTGATTGCTTTATTATTTATTTTTCAAGCTTATCTTATGGGTTAATAATTGTTTTTCATGGATGAAAATCCCGATTTTGGACTCACAGTTGAGGGCATACACTAATGGTTTGATTACATGATTTGGGTTAAGATAACAAAACAAATTAAGAAAAATTACGAAAAAAAAAGAGAATAAATTAAATGATTGGCCTTCACTTGTCAAACTGTTAATTAATCCTGCTTTGAGTGATTTTTTATAACCCATTTATAATCTCAATTATCAGCTAGTTTTTCTCCGAAAAGTTTGTTTATTAAATAAAATTATCCTCTAAGTTCATGGCGGGGCTGAATAATAATACGCACTCATGAATAAAT
>Ga0325410_1003139_pt1 | contig 18571 bp, 6 predicted proteins | sample PopdelMetagenome_16_FD_206182 | JGI IMG/M metagenome (GOLD analysis project Ga0325410, IMG submission 206182) | Populus deltoides microbial communities from Bellville, Georgia, United States - Xylem-PdIQD-R3 | ecosystem: Host-associated > Plants > Phyllosphere > Stem > Wood/Secondary xylem... | reverse complement strand
CTGGATCATCTTCCACAAGCTACGAGCATGGAAGCCAACACCATTTTACTGCGAGGAGGGTTCGATTAAATGGTCTTTAAAGTACCAAAAAAGGAGTCCACAGGAGTATGCTGGCTTGTGGCCAGCCATTTTCAAGAGTGGGCATATGGCATTTGTGAGTGGGAGAACCCATGCATTGTTACAGGGACATGTCGAAGGCAGTGCTGAGCCTCTCTCAAACCTTTATGTAGGTATCTAGCGCTTCTGTTCTGATATATCATGCATAATTATAGCATAAGTTAATTAACAAATTAATACTTTTAAAACCATAATCGGGTCAAAACATAGTTTCAATTACATCATACCGCGCTCCCATGCCAACCCTTACACGGAATTGAATTTTGTTCATGTACAAAATAAAAGAGACTAAAAAAGAGGTATTAGAAGGTGGCTTTAACCCTTCAGCCATGGGATCTGTCATTTACAAGTATTTTAAGTCATATGTAGCTCATGGCTTATGAAACCCTTCAAAGAACAAAAAAAATGAAAAAAGAGATTGAAAAGGAAGAAACACACAGCTTCTTGATTGAAAATCGGAGAGTCTGGGAAAGAAGAATAGATTCCCTTCTTTTCTTTTCGTATGTTCTTTTCACTGGCTATATCCATTAAACCAAAGGATTCATCATCTCATCTTTTCCATCCATATCAGCCACTGCCTTTTTTATTTTCCACCCAAAAACGTTGTGTTACAAGATAGTCAACAATTTTTTTTAATTAATATAGATGTTCGAGCTATCTTGCATGTATTTTGATGAATCCTATAAATTCTAAAATTAACGATTATATAAACCTTCAATACTCCTAAAAAAATTTAAATTCACAATCATTAAAGAGCAAACTCAATATCCGATTAATTGAGATAACTCTTACATGCAAAATAGTCAACAATTACTGTAACACCAAGTTGCATTGCATGATAATCCTTATGATTAACCCTATTTAATGGTGTGCAAGGATTTTAGTAATTTCTTTTTATAAAAAAAAATTAACTGAAGTTAGCCGAGAAGTTGTTTTTGCAATTATTCCAGTGCTTTTTTTTAACAAAACAAATTTAAAATAATCAAATTACATTAAAAAAATACTATAAATATATATTTAATATTGTAGTAGATACAGTTTAGAAGAATAAAGTTTTAAAAAGCATGAATTATAGTATTTTCTCGAACCCAAGTTTTTACCATAAAAAAACATACTTATGCAATAAAAATCAAATAATTTTTTAAAGTTTGAATCAATCTAAAAACAGTTTTAACCACGAAACAAAACCTAGTAACCATGTGAAAAACAGAGTAGAGGGAGGATGCCTCTATTTACAAAATGTAGATGGGTATTTTTTTTTTTTCTTTTGGAAAGGAGCTAAGAAGGTCAACTTAAAATTCTGGAAAAGGAGGCCATAATCAAAAGAAAAGAACGAAATTCTTACAGCATGACAATAGTTTACAGTCATGATTACATGGGATTTGATTTCTAGGGGATGGTGTAGGATAAGATGTCATTTTTGTTTGTGCCCATGCTTTAGGCAATCCAAAGGAATACATGGAACCCAGGCTAGGGAGATAAATTTTAGTGGACGATGCCATCTTTTTTTGTTTTTTGACACCCACCCACATCAAAGCCACTCCTCCCCTTTTCTTCTCCCCAAGAAATGAGCATGAAACCCAATATCCCAAAAACCTTTCACTGTAAAAAAGAAGACATTACCTTAAAAACTAAAAAAAAGAGGAGGAAAAACTGGTAACCTCTCTAAAATTAGTGGGGCTGGGGCAGGGAAACCATAGGAAAGCAACTCTTTTTCCCTTTTTTTTTTCCCCTCTCTCTCTCTAGTCTTTTGTGCTACTCCCCAGCCAACAAAAAAGAGAGCCCCCCATTGCAAACTGGAAGAATGGATTTGAAAGAATTGAAGTGACCTTGACCCATGTAGTGTCCTCTCCCCTCCCTCTATTTAAAACCCTCAAATATCTCACCAAGTCTCTCTCTCTCTCTCTCTCTCTCTCTTCTGTCACTTGGTTTTTTTTTACTACAGTGGTATTAGTTTTGTGCGTGTTTTAGAGTGAGTGTGTGTGTGTGTGTATTTAGAAAGGGGAAGATGCCAAGGCCAGGGCCAAGGCCTTATGAGTGTGTGAGAAGAGCATGGCATAGTGATAGACACAAACCCATTAGAGGTTCCATGATTGGACAAATTTTAAGGTTCTGGGTCTTGATTATTTTTGCTTATTTTGAATATAGATTGAATCTTTTTATGCATTTTGTGATTGTAAAGTTTTGCTTTGATTAGGATGGCCTATGACACTCACAGTGCTGCAACTAAAGGGAATAGGGAGTGGCAAGATAAGCTTCTTCTTGTGGTTTACAGGGCTGAGGAAATCATGTACTCCAAAGCCAACTCTGAGGTATGATTAAACTTTTTGTTTTTCTTTTGGTCTATAGATTCTTGGATCTTTATTATGTTGTATTGTGATTTTAAACTCATCATTACATGGTTTTTGCTGTCCAGGCCGAGTATGTGAGCCAAGACACTTTATGGGACAGAGTAAACGATGCCGTTAATACCATTATAAGGAGAGATGAGAGCACTGAAACTGGAGATCTTTTGCCTCCTTGTATTGAAGGTACTGATTTCTTTATGCAATCTCATGTTTCTTGGATCCAACTTTGAAATTATGTTTCTGGGTTCTCATTTTGGCAGCATAGCATCTCAGAGTCAAGACTTCTTTTTTGTTGACAATGTCAGAGTCTAAGACTTTAAATTACTTGTAACAATTGCATTTGAGATTGTAAATTATGCATGCCAAGTTTTTAAAGCATGCATTGGTCTAAGCTTAAATTGTGTAACTCAAAAATTGAAATTAGGTATAGTTTGTAACAATAGTACTTGAGGTGCTAAATCATGTATACTTTGTTGAAATATTGTTTAGCTGCCCTTAATTTGGGATGCAAAGTGGAGAGAGCTTCGAGAAGCCAACGACACAACAATCCCAGGAGCTACCTCAGCCCAAGAACGCAAGAACCGGCATCTGTAGCTCCTAGAGCTGTAGATAGAACTCATGATGAGCAAGGCCCTCGGCTAATGCCAATTCACTCGATCAATCCATTGAACTTTGCTGCAAGAGCCACCACAATTGTGAATCCAAATCTTCCTGTTTCAGAGTCTAGTCATCGTCTGGCTGAGAGTAGTAATGCTCCTCCTCCTCACAGTTACCCTATCTTGTATGAGAATATCCCTCCTGGCAGTGATCAGTTGACTACCAAGGAAGCCGACATGCATCAGAACTTTGGTTCAGTTTATCCCTTGTTTTATGGAGATCAATATCAAATAGAAGCATCTGATGTGGTCTCCGAAGTTTCGACAAGGATGAACTCCAACACTATACTTGTGGGTAAACCTATTGGTACATCAGTAGCTGCGCATAGGGATATCGGCGTCTTGCAGACAGTTTTCTCACGTTCCAGTGCTGAAGTTGGTTCCATGAAAATCACAAAAGCAGATTTCAGGAATATCCATGAGAAGCCAACTGGCACGCAATGTGATTTATCCTTAAGGTTGGGTCCATGCTCAGACCCTTGTATAAGCACCGAAAGAAATCAAGCTCAAGAAAATGAAATCGTTGGCTCGAGCAGTTCTCAAGAAAGAGACAAGTTTAGTGTTTTTTCTCAACATAGAAACAAGGAATTCAGTTTTTTTCCCAGTACAAGCAATAGGGATCCCTCTGAGTCCTGTTCGGATAAGTGGGCCTCAGAGGGTGATGTTCAGAATTTGGAGGCAAACATCAGAAAGCGCAAGGCACCCTTCAGTGACAATGTGGAGGATGGACATTTTTGCTGGCAGTCCAACCAGTTCATTGGTCGAATAGAAGGGCCAGGTTTGTAGGCATTGTTTTCCTCATTGTAGTGTATATGCTTCAAAATTTGAGATGGTTAGAATTATGCTGGTCGATCCTTTCTGCAACCTCATTTTCCTATGTAGTTCAGATCACAGAGATTTACATGCCAACAACGAGATTGCAACTTGGGACTTGGTAAAAAGGTGAATTGTAAATGAAATCTGAGTTTGATTTAAATTTTAATAGCTGGTGACATAGCTTTCAAAATTGAGACATCAAGCCACTGGGATCTGTTTAGCACCACAATCATTTATTCATTCCACCTTACATTGAATAATCTTGATTTCCTACAACAAAAAAAGAAAAAAGAAACAGTTTTAGGACACAGCTTAGAGAAAGTAAAGTAACCTACCACTGTTGGAGTAGGACATATGACAAAACTTAAGACGTCAAAGGACAGCATGGAATGACATTGAAACCAGCCTGTTGAAATGTCCTGGTATGACATTGTGGGGCTTCTTCATGGATGTCTTCTCTAACATGCAAGAATAAACTTCAAATGTTTGTACTTACTTTCATAAGCCTCTATGCATTGATCTATCAAAAAGACCCAAAAAAAGAAAAAGAAAAAGAAAAAGAAATAAGAAATAAGAAAAAAAAGGGAAAAAGAAAAAGAAAAAGAAAAAAACTCAGGCTTTGTGTTGAGGTAAGTCTTTTCTATATTGGGGAGAGTGTTGCCTAGTTTCCCAATATACTGGTGCGAAGAAAGATACTCTTGTCCCCCATTTCGGTTTGTACACATTTACATAATTAGGTTTCAGCTAAGGCAATATACCCTGGGTTTATTGCAAGAATCTGATGTGCATAATGCTCCTCTTCCTTGGGTATATCCAAAGAAGGTTTAGAAAGGTAACTGGTTGTGATTCGATAGGGCAAGTTATATTCTGGAGAGGATTCTGATAGTAGGCTTGACAGTGAGAATGGATTACGTAGAGGTAACTAGTAAGACAACATGCTGAGAATGTGGAAGAGTATTAAAGCACATCAGATTTCTGGAAATGATTCAGGATGTTACTTCAGCATTTTGTGTGTTTTTTCAGCATTTCTGGAAATGATTCAGGAGGTTACTTTTATATGGTTTCTGTAGCAAGGATCTACTTGAAGCTTGGATTATTACCTTTTGCGGTTTTATTGGTGCGATGACATAACATAGGAGGTCGCTAGAAAGTTTGCTTTGATCTTCAATCGAGCATTTGAGTTCACTGCACCTATTCTGAGTAATTTCAATTGGTGAGAGTATAATGGTGGAATGGGGTACACTTTGAATTGGTGGAATGATTAAGATATCATTTTGGACTTTTCTCTGTCATCAATGTGTCATGGAAGAAGATTAAAATAGCTTTCGATAATGCTTTTTTGTTTTAATGGAAATGGCCAGTTGCTGGTGTTAAAGCGGTGACTGACTCCCTTCTCGAACTGTTTCTTTACCATCAGCAAAAGAAAGGTGGATCCCTTTTCCGGTGTCTTGTATGTTCTGGAACTTAGAGTTCACTATTTTTATGGAAAAGGACAGGATTCTAACCATCATGCATTATGCAGCTTTCCCTAGTTAGCGCTGAAAAAATATCAAGTTTTGTCACTAACTTCCTACAAATCTTTTTTAATTTGAAACCCTACTGTGGTCAGGTCATGAGACTTCCCCAGATGTTGAAATGGTACAATGTGATATAAAGAAGACAAAAATGAAATTCAATAATGCCTGCTCTGCTCCCAATTTCTCCATTCCGTCATTTACTATTTGCTTCCTCTCTCTTTTCCCTCTTGCATGCCTCTAATACCTCAGCTTGGGCATTTAATGTTTGATTAGCTGAAAAAAAACTTGTTGGGAGTTTCTTCTGTTTCTATTGTAGGTGCTGAGATCTTTTTTGAAAGAATGGTAGGATTCCTCATAGCATGCTCTTGGCAATCATTCTATAGCAGTGGATAGAAGCTCAATTTCCACCACATCATTGTATACAAGTAATAGATATCGGAGAATATGTTCATGTTCTTCTTTGATCACTCATACGTGTAAATATTTTTTAAGCTATTATTGTGTTATTTTGAATTAAAACCTAACCAGCACATCTTGGTTTTGGCTTTTACATAATTGATTGGATGTCTGATTCTTATGCACGAGTAAAGTTACTATTAGGGAAATGGAGCATCTAATAGATAGTTCAAACTAAGTGCATTTTCAGACTCCATAGTTCCATTTATGTCTCCATAATCGACTGATTTGAGTTAACACGTGTCATTTCCTTTTCAACGCCTTTCCTTCCTCACCCCCTATCTTTCTGTATTTGAATATTTTGACTCTGAGTGCAGAAAAATGTGGGATTCATCTTTCTTTTTTGCCTTTTTCTTTCCCTTTGTACAATTTGCAATCTGCTAACCTAAGGGAAGTGCATAGGGGAGTGGTGCACCATCTGTCCATGACGTGAACGTGATGGATTTTAACAGTTCTTATTCGTATAGCTGCTTATGCATGACTATTCTTACAGGTTATTTAGATCTTCGGGTTCCTTTAGTAATTGACCCAGTGGTTGAACCAGAAATTTGATGTTTAAACCATTAAACTGGAACCTTCATCAGTTCTCTCCGTCAGTCAGTTCTGAAAGCTATGCGTAGTAGTCTCAGTTCTGAAAGCTATGCTTAGAAGTCTCAGGTTCTGGGGGTTGCAGGCCACAACATCAGGTGGGAAAAAAATTGGAAAGGTAGAAAAAACTCGGAAACTCACCTTTCCAATTTTAGAACAGTGGGGAAAATATTTCTCAAATTAACATAGTTGAATAAATAATTTCTAAATTAACAAAGATGAATCTAGCGTGGGAGATATTCGTGCTAGTCCGGGCTTTCTTTTAGACTTTATGAAAGACTGCTTTCTCCGCATAGGCATCAAAAGCATGCCAAACATTTGACAATCCAGCTAAAGAAACAGATGTCTGATGTGAAATGTTCAAGAATGACCCCTGTCAAATTTTTTGATCTGTTGCAGTAAGACTTGCACACACACGCAACAGCTTAAACATTTTGTATTGCTCTACTATTAGGAAATCAGGCAGCACGAAAACCATAAAGGAAGATCTAGGTAAATCTAGTGTCATAATATGTTTAAATATCAATCAAGAATTTGTGTAGAAAATACTTGTGAAAACATGGGATTTGGACAGTCCTTACAAGGCTACCTGGTAACTTTTTTTTACATGAACCTGTTTTGTATGAACTGAATTAATCATACTAAATTATATAATTCAACTACCACCTATTTCGATCCATATGATGTGAAGGAGGCTATGTGATAACTTCTGGTCATGAAATGTGACAGGACTGGCAGGAGGATGGCCCAACCAAGGCTCTCCTACCTGACCTTATCGGCGTATGAATCTTCCATTGCAAAGACAGCTTTATTACAACGAACAAATGTAATCGGTACACTGTCATAAACAATTTAAATATCCCCACATCTTTTTATTACCAACAAGCTATCTAGGGCTCACCCAATTCTAGAGCTACTGGATAAGAAAAGGTAACTTGCATGACGGGGGGTGTCTTTAGATTTAGTTTAAGAAGAAGATGGCTAAGGTGGAGAAGAAAAGAGCAGATAAGGCGGCGGCCGCGGTAAGAGATGGAGCTGCAAAACTTGGCGGTATGCCATCTCCAATTTTGATTATCATCTTCTGGCCTTGCTCACAGTGTGTTCCTTCAGAGCAGAGGAAGTAGTGCGTGGCATTATTTTTGAAAGTGACTTTAACTCCTGCATCTTTCAATATTATTCCCATCTTTGTGCAATTATCGTAGTCCTCCTTGGTACTTACTTCAGTTGCGGTATGTGTTCCGGTTGTCCAGTTGAATACTGAAAGAAATGAAAAGGAAAACACGTCTCATTGATTGATTGGCATTGAGTAAGAATAATTTTGGGAAATACCATGCATGCTTGTCCCACCAAACCTAAATAAATATAAGAATTAACAGTTTTATTGACTGAATTTTTCTATTAGCATAAGATATATATTTCATCGGTAATTAATTTACCAATAAAATCACCGATAAAAATTATCGGTTTAAAAGATTCACACATCAATTATTTTTTTTGCTTTATTTTTTTTTCCACTTTATTTCATATATTTTTTTCCACTTTAATTCATACGGAGGAATAGGGAATATTCCTGTAGTAAAATCTCTCGAAAATTTACCGACAAAAATATTCCTTCTATATTTCTAAATAATATTTATTAATTTTCTGATAATACATGTTAACTTAAAAATATTTCTTTTATATTTTCATTTGTATTTATCAATTTTCTGATAATCCATGTTAACTTAGGTTTAAGATAAAGAGTGGCACAATACCTCTTGATATATAGGATTAGGCATACCAGAGATATGGACCAACATCAGTATCATATCATGCATGCAATAAATAGAGCCGTAATTAATGAACAAGCTCAAAAGAGATCAAGAAATGCTTACCGAAGGAGTCTCCTATCTGAAATGTGCTCTGGCTGGTCCATTCCTCATAGTAAGAGCTGTTCGGAGGAATAGTCCATCCCAAATCGCCTCCAACTGTATAAGTATTAGCTGCATATGCACCGTGAAGCAAACCCACCGATGCAACAATCAAGAACCCAATATTGAAACACAATCTGCTAGCCATTTTCTTGCTTCTGAATCAATGTTCTAGGAGCACAATCTCTTTAAGGATTCTTTGATTTCGGAAATAACGAGGGGGGAATATATCTATATATATATAGTCTTTCAAAAATGTCTTCTGCAAAGACAGATGACGATCCTCCCATGATAGGAATGCACCTATATATAGAGAGGGAGCGAGGATAAGTTATATGCACGATGAAATGTTTGCAAAAGGTAACTGATTGAGTGTTTGACTGAAATTCTAGAACGTCACTGTGAAAGATGAAGCTATAGGATTCAGTCCTTAATAAATCCTGCCGACACAGTTTTTGACAGCATGAGAATTAGGCAAATATTGTTAAAATATATAGAAAAAAACACTTGGTAAAGAATGCTTTGTCTTTACTTTTTACATGACAAAATTACTCTCCTCATAAATTTCCCATTCTTGTTTGACTGCTTTGTTGGTGTTTATCTCTGCAATGGCGTGTGGATCAGATAGATCAATAAAATCCCTAGCTGGTTAATAGAGTCTCCCTCGCGTGTCTTATTTTCGGGCAGCCTCACAAGTGATGATAAAGAACACTGTCCCCCGTTGAGCCCATCTTCCTTTTTGGACTTTGTCGGTTTCACCACCTCAATCGTTTTGATATTGTTACTAGATATTTGTTATAGACCTATTATTTTTTTTCATTGCAGGAAAGATCAAGATAATGCAAAATCGAGTACGAGAGATATTTGTTACTTTAGGACATACAAGCTAGGCTATAGTGCTGCATGCGCTGCTGATTTGTTGAAGGGATGCCAAGAAACTTTGAAAGTCATCTTGGAATCACTGTTTTGGCTATTAGACGATACCGCACACGTTGTTAGAAGACAGTTAACACTATTCACTAATTTTTTTAAAATGTTTTTTATTTATCAAATTATCTTATTACCTTAAGGACATCAAATAACTATCATATGACCAAAGGTAAATGATGAAAAAGCCCCTACATCAAATAAAATTGTTTTTAATATTCAAAGGTAATGAAGTAACTTATTTAAAAATCAAGTCAAAGACCAAAAAGCTTCTTGACCCAAGTGATTTTTTTTTTGTCTTGTAAGGGCAATTAAGTACTCACATTGTGCAAATAAAGCACAAAAATATCATCGAACCCCTTCCTTTCAAGTAGACCAATGTATCCCATGAAAAATATCATCATACCCCTAGACCCGAGACATGCTACTTTACCCACCAAAGGATAAAATCAGTTCATTGTGGATTTGCACAATGTAATGTAATGTAATGATCTTTATTCTTGTGTTTAGAATCCATTTCAATGATAGCTCCATGATCTTCGGCCTTTATTATCACATAATCTGCTCATGTCCTGTTCAATTCATTTAACATGCTGATTTAGGATTCTTTAATCACTTATTATTTCTCGTTGTCTCCTGATTCCCTACAAACACAGTTTTAGATTGAGATTTCTGCTCTGACTTTGGATACAAAATACATTTATTATTTTCATTTATACCCTGACCTGATTGAATTTAGTTGGATCAACAAGGCTGTGGGCTTTAACTGCTAGGTTGATGGGTTTATCCATATATATCATTTTATTTCAAAAGGACATTGTTTTAGTATTTTTTTTTAAAAAAAAATTCATTAGTTTTGACATGGTTGAATTTAAACTAAGTTTGGATAATGTTTAGTTGTGTCAACCAAGTTATAAGTTAACTTATTGGGTTATATAGATTTAAATTAGGTCAATGTTAAAAACAATTCAAAATACAGCTTAACTCGTCACACAAGTTTGGTAAGGTGAATGTCAATAACAATTCAAAATACATCTCAACTTAGGTCCGACTTTAAATTAACAGGTAAATTCATTAGGTTATGTTTTATAACAATATTTTGGAGCACATGAAATTTGAATTGCATTTCAGTAAAAAACCAAGGCCCCGTTTGTTTGCTGGAAAGTAGTTTTTTTTTAGAAAGTGAATTTTAGAAAAGTGAATTATTTTCCGATGTTTGGTAGTGTAATGGAAAATAAGTTGGAAAATACTTTTCAGTGTTTGGTTATGTCATGGAAAATGAGCTGGAAAATAACTCATTAATGTTTTATTTTCTCAAGTTTATTAAAATAACGAGAAACGAATCTTACAAATTAAAAAGTTGAATGATAATGAAATTGAAAAAAAATATAATTTCATAAATTATCTCAAATAAATAAATAATAATCAAAATAATAGAAATCAAATCTAAAAAATAAAAAAAATAAAAGATGAAGAAAATAAATTAATAATAATTAACATTTCATAAATTATTTCAAATAAAATAAGTAACAATCAAAAGAATGGGGACTAAATTTGGTAGATAAAAAATTTCAATAAAAAATAATAAGGGAAAAGCAAATAACAATTAAAAAAATGAGGATCAAAGTTAATATAAAAATTAAATTTTAAGAGATGAAATTGAAAATTAAATATTCAAAACAAAATATATATAGAAATCAAAAGTATGAGGACCAAATTTGATATAATCAGCAAATAATATGATATTTTTAAATTTTTCACAATTTCCAGAAAGTGTTTTCCGTCCAAATTTTCTAGGAAAACACTTTCCTGAAAACCAAGTCAAATTTTTCTTTGACTGGAAAGTATTTTTCATTAACTAATTTTTCTAATGACAAATAAACACAAAAAAATTTAAAAAATAATTTCTCAAAAATCACTTTTTAATAAACAAATATAGCCCAAATTACAAGTGAGCAGGCTTTTGTTTTGTGTTGGAATTTCAGTTAATAAATATGTGCTTCATGTGGTTGCGCTAAAAATTATTTTGAAAGAGTAATTAATTTCATGATGGAAGGAATATATTAAAATAATATATTTTTTAAAAAAATTATTTTTTATATTAATATAAATAAAAAAATATAAAATATATATTTTAAAAAATTTAAATAAACATCGTTTAAGCCTTAATTCCAATCACTTCCACATAACCAGGACCTCGTCAACTTTTTGTCTTCCGGAATGGCAAACAAATTGTCAACATTTTATTTCTTCTGTTAAGCTTCAATGTTAAAAAACAAAAATTGAGACCCGACCCAAAAATATCTGCAAATTCCTAAACAGTACATTAATTATATCTTCTTTAATTATAACAAAAAATAAAGATTTATAGTATTATAATAATTTTATCATCACGAATGCTTTTGACTAATTTCTAAATAATATATTCTGACGAAGAAAAGCCTAATTTTATAAAACACATAAAAATAGAGAAATTTTTTTGTTTTACCGGTGGAGATATACAAAAAGGTATAGTTTTTAGACTCGGTCTAGTGACCGGTCCAATTTAAAACCCGAGTTTTGAGTTCTAATCAGGTGTTTTGACTAGGTTGTCTAAGTAAATTTTTTAAAAAAATTAAAACGATGCTATTTTATTAAAAAAAAAAAACAAAAAACAAAAGATGAATCTAGCGTGGGAGATATTCGTGCTAGTCCGGGCTTTCTTTTAGATTTTAGGAAGACTGCTTTCTCCGCATAGGCATCAAAAGCATGCATAACATTTGACAATCCAGCTAAAGAAACAGATGTCTGATGTGAAATGTTCAAGAACAACCCTTTTGTCAATTTTTTTGATCTGTTGCAGTAAGACTTGCACACACACGCAACAGCTTAAACATTCTGTATTGCTCTAAACTATTAGGAAATCAGACAGCAAGAAAACCATAAAGGAAGATCTAGGCAAATCTGTCATAATATGTTCAAATATCAATCAAGAATTTGTGTAGAAAATACATGTGAAAACATGGGGATTTGGACAGCCCTTACAAGGATACCTGGTAACTTTTCTCTTTTTTTTACATGAACCTATTTTGTGTAAATGAAATAATCATACTAAATTATATAATTCAACTACCACTTATTTCGATCCATATGAGGAGGCTATGTCATAACTTCTGGTCATAAAATGTGACAGGACTGGCAGGAGGATGGTCCAACCAAGGCTGTCTCCTACTGACCTTATCGGTGTATGAATCTTCCATTGCAAAGACAACTTTATTACAACGAACAAATGTAATCGGTACACTGTCATAAACAATTTAAATGAATCACATCGATCATTCTATATCCCCACATCTTTTTATTCCCAACAAGCTATCCAGGGCTCACCCAATTCTAGAGCTACTGGATAAGAAAAGGTAACTTGCATGACGGGGGGTGTCTTTAGATTTAGTTTAAGAAGAAGATGGCTAAGGTGGAGAAGAAAAGAGCAGATAAGGCGGCGGCCGCGGTAAGAGATGGAGCTGCAAAACTTGGCGGTATGCCATCTCCAATTTTGATTATCATCTTCTGGCCTTGCTCACAGTGTGTTCCTTCAGAGCAGAGGAAGTAGTGCGTACCATTTGCATTGAAAGTGACTTTAACTCCTGCATCTTTCAATATTATTCCCATCTTTGTGCAATTATCGTACTCCTCCTTGGTACTTACTTCAGTTGCGGTATGTGTTCCCGTTGTCCAGTTGAATACTGAAAGAAATGAAAAGGAAAACACGTCTCATTGATTGATTGGCATGGAGTAGGAATAATTTGAGGAAATACCATGCATGCATGCTTGTTTTTGAGTCCTTAATTTGGACAACGAACTGTGCGTATGGGACTCGACTTGACAAATATGCGTAAAAGGTGTCAACCAAACCTATACCTATATGTCAACCAAACCTCTTGATATATAGGATTTAGGCATATATACCAGAGATATGGACCAACATCAGTATCATATCATGCATGCAATAAAGAGAGCCGTAATTAATTAACAAGGTCATAAAGAGATCAAGAAATACTTACCGAAGGAGTCTCCTATCTGAAATGTGCTCTGGCTGGTCCATTCCTCATAGTAAGAGCTGTTCGGAGGAACAATCCATCCCAAATCACCTCCAACTGTGTAAGTATTAGCTGCATATGCGCCGTGAAGCAAACCCACCGATGCAACAATCAAGAACCCAATATTGAAACACAATCGGCTAGCCATTTTCTCGCCTCTGACAATCAATGTTGTAGGAGCACAATCTCTTTAAGGATTCTTTGATTTCGGAAATAACGAGAGGGAATAGATATATAGTCTTTAAAAAATGTCTTCAGCAAAGACAGATGATGATCCTCCCAGGATAGGAATGCACCTATATATAGAGAGGGAAAGAGGATATATAAGCACGAGGGAGTTATAAACAGTTATATGCACGATGAAATGTCTGCAAAAGGTAACTTATTGAGTGTTTGACTGAAATTCTAGAACGTCATCATGAAAGATGAAACCAGGATTCAGTCCTTAATTTATCCTGCCGCCCCTGTTTTCGACAGCATTTGAATTAGGCAAATATTGTTAAAATATATAGAAACAAGCACTTCGTAAAGAATGCTTCGTCTCTTTACATTTTACATGACAAAATTACGTCTCCTCATTGATTTGCCATTCGTGTTTGACTGCTTTAATTTGTTGGTGTTTATCTCTGCAATGGCGTGTGGATCAGTCTCCCTCCCGTCTTATTTTCGGCCGGCCTCACAAGTGACGATATACAGATATAGAACGCCATCCCACGTTTAGCTCATCTTCCTTTTTGGAGTTTGTCTGTCTCACCACCTCAATCGTTTTGATTTTGTTACTAGATACGTGGCACGTGATTTGTTGTAGACCTATTATATTTTTTAATTGTAGAAAAGATTAAGATAATGCAAATTTATTTTTTAAAAAAATCAAAAATTTTGGTTAATGATTCGAGACGAAAAAAGATTAAAAAACAATAAAAAAAGACTGAGTCAAACCTGGTAAACCTGTTAAATTCATAATTCGAGACATGATATCAAGAAAACTTTCTAGAAAGAAAAGGTAAAAAAACAAAAAATACTAATTTCTAAAAACATTAATTAAGAAACAAAAGTCTTCAGGTATTGCCTCAAATTAAATGATAGGATAAAATCAATAAATTTAATTTAATTAAAAAATAAAATTTCTTTTAAAGAAGAAAAATTTAACAAAGATAAAAAAAACTGCCCTTGTTATTTTAAAAGAAAAGATAAATCCTATAGAAAGAAAGTAAAAAAAAAAAGAATGTGAGAGAATGAAATATGAAACAAAAAAGCTTAAAAAAAAATCAAGCAAGCCCGAGTAAACCTTGTGAACCCGGGTTAAACTCTTAAATTCACAATCCATTAAATTCTTGACCAAGGCTCAACCCAAGAGCTCAACACCTAAAAAATTAAATGTTGGAGGATAAAATCAATCAATTTAATTCAATTTAAAAACAAAATTCTTTTATAAAAGCTAAATTCAACAAAGATTAAAAAAAAAAAAACAAGGTAACCTGTGTTATTTTCAAAACGACTTAAAATTACAATAGAAAGTGAGTTAAAAATAACAAAATGCTAGAGGATGAGAAAAATAAGCTAAAAAAAAGAAAAAAACAACTAAAGAAACCCGTGTCAACTTAGAAACCATGGTTAATTTCTTAAACTCACAAATTGTTAAATTTAGACCCAGACTCAACTAAGAAGTTAAACACCCGTCTAATTAAATGTTGGAGGATGAAATAAAAAAATCTATCTAAAAAAATCTTGCAAGGTCAAAAGAATACAATAAAAAAAAGGATTATCTTTGATAGGAAAAAACTAAAGAAAGAAGAAACTGCAAATAAAATTTATTTAAAAAACCATATAAAATAAAATAAAAGGTAATTAAAAGAATAGAAACTAAATTTGATAGATGTAAATATTGATTAGGGATGAAATTGAAAACAATCATTAATTTAATAAACTATTCTAAATAAAACAATTGCAACAAAAAGAACAGAGATGAAATTAAAAAAAATCTTTAATTTTATAAAATATTCTAAATTTTAAAAATTATAATAAAGAGAATCACTACAAGTTTTAACAGTTTTACCGGCGGAATTTTTCCGTCGGCGTATAACACATATTCCGTCGGTAATTAATTTAAAAACATTTAAAAAAATTTATTTTATAAAATTATAAAATAATTAAATTAACATAAATCAACACTCTATAATATATACTCAAAATGCTTGGGAAAAAAAATCAACTCAAACAAATTTGCAACAAATAAATAAAACGAAAAAATAAATTCAACTAAAAAAATTCATATGAAAAAAATGAAGTTGCAATTGCTAAAAATTTAAAAATCCTATAAATAAATCAACTAAAAATTGGTCTCATATGAAAAAAAAATCTCACAACAGCATTTATAAAATTAATAAGAACAAAAACAATTAAAAATAAAATAAAAAACAAATATAGTGAAAAAAATCATGAAAAAAGAAGAAAAAAGAAAAATCTTACCTTAATGTAGTTGCAAGTGAAGCTAAAGAGAGAAATTTTTTTTCTGTAAAGCATATTAATTAAAAAAATAACTAAGAGGATAAAAGAAGAAAGAAGAAGAAGACATACCCGAGCATGGATGAAAAGAGAAGGAGATGAGGAGAGAAAAGAAGAGAAAGAAATAGATATTGATGTTTTTTACATATAGCGAAGAAGAAGAAGAAGAAGAATTATAAGAAATGCGTATGTCTCTTGTGAAATAAGGGCATTCAGGCTTTTTATTGGGGCGCGTTAGCGACGGATTTACCGATGGATAATTGAATATTAATATTTTTTAATTATTCCGTTGGTAATTCCACCTATAATATTTAATTTAAATTTTTAATTTCATAAAAAGTTTTCAAAAACCACCAACAATTACCGACGATTTTTCAGTCCGTCGGTGATTCCGTCTGTAATATTTAAATGAAAATTTTAAATTAATTGAATTTTTTCAGAAAACCGCCAAATAACACCGACGACTTTTCAATCCGTCGGTGATTTTTTCCGTAAAGAACAACAATTAACAGTACAATTGGAAGGTGAACAGTTCTGGAGCTCTTTGGAAAATACCGACGGAAAATTCCGTCGGTGATTCCCTTTGTAATTGACATGATAAACAATGTTCACAGTTTACAAACGGATTTACCGATGGATTTTACCAACGAAATTTACGTTGGTAAAAATAACACGTCATCTTTTTTTTTCTTTGTTTTAAATTTTTTTCCCATTGTAATTCCCTTGGTAAATACCGAGGGAAATATTCCCTCGGTTTTTCCATTTGTATTTATCAATTTTCTGGTAGTGAATATTAACAAAAATCAAGTAGAAGAGAGGGAAAAAAACAAAAGAACATACATGCCACACGATCCCCATAGTACTACATGCACCGCTGATTTGTGAAAGGGACGCCGAGACACTTTAGAAGTCGCTCTAGAATCACGGTTTTGGTCATCAGACGGCGTGGCACGCGCCATTAGAAGGTGACTAACACTGTTAACCAGATACTTTTTTTTTTATTTTCTTATTTATCAAATTACCCTACTACCCTATGAACATCCAATAACTACTAAATGACCACATGTTAATGACAAAAAAAACCCCAGAGACAATTGTTTTTAATTTTCAAAGATAATGAAGTAACTTGCTAGTTTAAAAATAAAGTCTAAGACTGAAAACCCTCTCAACCCAAGTGATTTTTTTTGTTTTCTAAGAGCAATTAAGTAATCAAGTTGTGCGAAGAAAACACAAAAATATTGTCTAACCCCTTCCTTTCAAGTAATGACCGATGTGTTTCATGAAAAATATCATGATACCCCTAGACCGGAGGCATGCTACTTTGCCCACCAAGGGGTAAAATTAGTCTTTCACTGTGGATTTGCACAATGAAAGACTGATGCCTTTTAGTATAGAGTGTAATGCAATGATCTTTGCTCCTGTGTTTAGAATCTATTCCAATGATAGCTCCATGATTTTCAATCTTTATTATCACAGAATCTGCTCATGTCCTGTTTAATTCATTTAACATACTGAATTTAGATCCCCCAATCACTCATTATTCCTGATTGTCTCTTGATTCCTTATCGATACAGTTTCAAATTAGATTTCTGCCCCAATTTTGGAAACAAAATACGCTCATTATTTTCATTTCTACTGCAACCTGATTAGGTTTAGTTGGATCAACCATGTTGCAAGCTCTAATTGCTAGATTGATAGGTTAATCCAAATATATCATTTTATTTCAAAACGATATTGTCTCAATTTTTTTTAAAAAATAAATTCCTTAGTTTTGACCTTGTCAAATTTAGACCAAGTTTGGATGATGTTTAGCTAGGTCAACCAAGTCATTTAACCTATATATTAAGTCACATGCATTTGTTCAAATTAATATAAAAAAATAATTCAAAATACAACTTAACTTGTCACATGAGTTTGTTTAGGTCAATATCAATAACAATTCAAAATACATTAGGTGGTCAGACTTCAAATTAACGGGTGAATCCATGAGGTTATGTTTAATAGTAATGTTTTGGAGCACATGAAATTTGAATTGCATTTGAGGGAAAAATCAAATTGCAAGTGAGGAAGTTCTTGTTCTGTGCTGGAATTTCAGTTAATTAATAAGTATGGGTTTCATGCCTATGTTATTGTGCTAAAAACTATTTTGAGAGAATAATTAAGTGAATGGTAGAAATTATGTTTTAAAATATATTTTTATTTAGAAATGTATTAAGATAATATTTATTAAAATTTATTTTTTATATTAGTATATTAAAAAAATAAAAAAATATAATTTTTTTTTAAATAAACATTGTTTTAGCCTTAATGCCAATCACTCTCAAATAACCAAGACCTCGTCAACTTTGGCTTTCGGAATGGCGAACAAATTATCACCCTTCTTTTTTCTCTTCTATGAAGCTTCAATATTAAAAAAAAAAAAATTGAGACCCGATCCAAAAATATCTGCAAAATCCTAAACAGTACATTTATTATACCTTCTTTAATTATAACAAAAAATAAAGATTTATAGTATTATAATAATTTTATCATTACGAATGCTTTTGACTAATTTCTAAAAACTATATCCTGACGAAGAAAAGCCTAATTTTATAAAACACATAAAAATAGAGAAATCATTTGTGTTTTACGGTGGAGATATACAAAAAAAAAAAA
>Ga0325410_1003137_pt1 | contig 18577 bp, 7 predicted proteins | sample PopdelMetagenome_16_FD_206182 | JGI IMG/M metagenome (GOLD analysis project Ga0325410, IMG submission 206182) | Populus deltoides microbial communities from Bellville, Georgia, United States - Xylem-PdIQD-R3 | ecosystem: Host-associated > Plants > Phyllosphere > Stem > Wood/Secondary xylem... | reverse complement strand
AAAGCAAATTAAAATAAATTATGAAGATCAAATCACAATTATCTAAATGTTGAAGGATGAAAATAAAAAAAAATTCAATAAATAAACTTAATACAAATCTAATATTGAAGGATAAAATTAGAAAAAAAAACAGAGAAAAAATGACCTCATTAACTATTCATATGAAATTGATAAATAAAGATGAAATTGATAGAAAAAAAAACCTTTTGACCCGATTCTTTGCCTAGACAGGGTGTAAAATTAAACTATGTAGGAGTTTCTCCAATGTAATCTAATTGACTTGGCTGATCTATAGGGCTGGGTTTAATAATGATCTAATTCCTTACCTAACTCGAGTTTAAAATTAAAATACGTGGGAGTTGTCTCGACGTGATCAAGTCAACTTGGCTGGTTCAAAGATAATTGGCTGACCAGTAAAAAAACCTGAGGAAAAAATGGAGAAAAAGGATGAAATTGACATTAAAAAACCTCTTGGCCCAACTTTTTGTTTAGTTCAAGTTTAAAATTAAATCGTGTGGAAGTTGGTTCAACGTGATTTAGTTGATTTGACCAATTCAAAAGCAATTCAGATAATTGTAAGGAAAGATTGAGAAAAAAAAATGAAATTAAAATAAAAAAGGGAAGAATGAAAAAACTAGAAGGTTGAGCTGAGAAAAAAAAAAAAACAAGCTTCACTGTTTATATAAATATTAAAATGATTTTAAGTTGTTTTAATTATTGTAATATAGAAGTAAATAAAATATAATTTTCCTGCATAGACGTAAATCATTTTCACAACTTTTACTAGTTATTCAATTCATATTAATAAAGTCGGTTTAATGTATGTTTGATATTATGATATATGATAATTTTTAAAAATATATTAAAATATTTTTTTTATATTAACACATTAAAACTATAAAAAAAATTAAAAACTATCAATTTAATATTTTTTTAAAAAACATACTTAAACATAAAAACCAAGCCTCCGCTAGAATTTGACCAAGCTTTTACACTTTTCTGCCCGCTCCTTTATTTCTGAAGAAAAAGAAACACATTTATTTAAACGTGTTTATGTTAGAAACAGTCAAGATATTGTATATAATTGTAGACTCCCTGTAGAATAAGTCAGGATAATTTTAATGACACACCTCTCACATCAACATAATGTATTAAAAAAAATAGTGCTGACTTCAATATTTAAATTCAGGAAGTATAAGAAAAATATATAATTATGTAAATGTTTAATAAATTTAATATACAAGTTAATTCAAACCTTGTTGAATTCACAACGCTAAATCAATTTATGTATTTAAAATCTTCTTGAAATTATTGATTTTAATTACAAATAAAATTCAATTCATAAAAAAATAATCAAAAACAAATAAAATGGAAAACACTTGATAGCAAATCAGAGGGAAGACACTTGATTTGCAAACAACGGGATTCAATTCAAATTAATATTAAAAATTATTTTCCAAAAATACTTTCCTTTCAAAAACTACAAAATCTACATCAAAAGAGCTGCAACTACATGTGTGCCTTATGCTCAAGCATTTTTGTTTCTCTTCACCAACAAAGTCGCATGATTCCATGGGTGCTATAATCCTAGATGGTGGGTGTGTATGATAACGTGGTTCAAATTATGTTTTTTAAAAGTTTTAATTTTTTTAATTTTAAATTAATTATTTTTAATATTTTCAGATTGTTTTATTGTGTTAATATTAAAAATAATTTTTAAAAAATAAAAATTTTATTATATTTTTTTAAAATATATTTTAAATCATAACTATTATCATATTTTCAAACACACCCACAATTTTGCTCCATCAACACACGCGGTGTTTGTATGTTCAAGGAATGATGATTAAACACGAGGAAGTGGCATTTGTGCAAACCGTGTCTCACAAAGTGTACATGAAATCCAATATAGAAATTCTGCAAACTTGATTCATATGCTGATATGAATCATGCAAATTAATCTGAGATATTCCAAACCCCTGAATACAATCCAAGATCATAGCCCTGTAAAAAAAGAAAAAAAAATGGAGCTGTATAAAATATGACAAAAAAAAGAGCACATAAAGCTGAGGAATGCAGATCAGCTACTGTATTCAACCTGGAGTAAGAAGAAGTTAAGTGAGCTGTACTAAGCTTTGATCATAGCCCTGTAAAAAAGAAGAAAAAAATCGAAGGGAAGGCTGGAAATTAACAGCCAGTTGGAGTCAAGATTGTAACAAAAAAGAAATATTTTTGAATTAAAAATAAAATATTCAAGATTGGTATTTTAATTCATTTTTATATCATTCCGAATTAATAGCATAATTAAATTTGATTTTGTGGTTTAATATTTTATTTTAAATATAAAATTAATATATTATTAATTCAATTATAATTATATAAAGAACTGAATTTAATTTCAAATGTCAATTGATTTCAAATAGGTTAATAATATTTTATTTTATTCATGCTATAATGAAGGAAAACGTGTATAGTCTTTTATATCTCCCTTCTTTTAAAAAACATTCCTTTCAATTTACTAATAAGGTTTCTCTCATTAATTAATCCAAATTAATAATACAAATATTTCTAAAAACCTAAAGAAGTTGGCTTTATTTTTTTTTAAGAAAGTAGATTTTCTAAGTGGATTTACTCTTTAAAAAAAAATATCAACCTTATGCATATAATTTCAAATAGTTTAGGAATAAAATTTTATTTTAATTAACGCATAAACTTCAAGATACTTTTTAACTAATTTTTGAATAACAAAAAGTTATTCACTAAACCAGTATTTAAAGGATTTATGTTTTAATCTTACCACAAATTAGAGCTTCATTAAAACAATCTTAAACCCTATTTGTTTAAGCTTTTCCAGCCTGTTTTTTAAATAAAAATAAAAATAAAGTTTTAAAAAAAACGTGAAAAATAATGCTTTTTAACTTGGTTTTTTTATAAGGTTGAGAAGGCTAAACACACATGTTAATTACTCTTAATCTTGATATTCTTTTTTTTTTCCTCTTAATTTTTCTGTTGTTAGATTATTAATAATCATTGGAATGAAACAAAATCACTTGTGGAAATTCAGCATATCCGGATCTCAAGTAAGTTAAATTAAATGATGACGTCGGTTCCTCTTAGATGATACCTATCTCCTTACGACATGTCAAATCGCCGGGTCAAATACTTGGGCCGGGACCCGAACAGGTCGTCATAGGTGTGAACAAGGTAACGTGGGCCATCCATTTTTCTTAATAATCACCTACTTATGATCTTTTGCATGCCTGCCACGTGGATAAAAAGATTTAGCGTCCACGCGTGGGACATGATAAAAGACGCGTGGATGACTAAAAAACAACGGTCCACAGGTGCCAGGACCCCAAACAATTAGGGTTATCCAATTCTATCTACTCTAAATTACTCTCTAATTCCTGTTTTAGAATTTAGTTACAACTTAATCCTTCATTTTCAAAACTATACATTTTGGTCCCTTAACTTTTGTTACCATTGTCATTTTAAGATGTTGACAGATTCTTTTTTGAAATCTCTCACTACTTTATGGGAAAGAAAAAGATTCCTATCTATATCCTCTCAAGTTGTGCTTTATGGGATCTTAAAGTAGTGTAATAGTGAAATTCATGACAATAATATCTTGTCTACCGGGTTATGAGTTTTCTACAAAGATTTTTTTATAGAAAAAAATAGATTCGAAATAAAACATAATCAAGCCGAGCTCTAAATTCACGAATTAACCCGCTAGGTTATGCTGGTTTTTATAACAAAATGGATAATTCAATCACTTAGAAAGAAGATTACTGGAGTAAGCATTCTTAAAAATAAAGGTTTCAATCCACTTGTGGGGGTAATAATTGAACTTTGTTAGGGAGATAGGCCTTTTTGCGTAAATAATTGAACTTTGTAAGAGCATAGTTTTTTACCAATGAAAAATTTAATTTGTAGTACGAAAAGATACAAGATTTGATAAATGAAGGACTAAGTCGTAGTTTCACAGGTCAGTAATCTTTTTTGTTTTTACTGCTCTACTGCCATGGATTTCGAAATCCATGCAGAGGAAAGCAGCGAAAGGTTTTGGTAGCTTGTTTAAAGAAGGCGGTCACGAGTACGTACAGAACACATTATCTCGAAAGCCTTTTTTCTTTCCCTGTCTCCTTCACACGGTTCAACAGGTAAGAACAAAAATGTTGACAACATCTTGCTTCAAAAATAAATAAATAAAAAAAAGGATTTAAAAAAAAATCCAAGACAAAGCGAAAAGGAATCTAATAAAATAGAGATAAATAGATGACTAATAATTTTATTTCTTTATCAGGAGTACTGAGTTTAATATCTTTTGCTTTTACATTATCAAAAAAGACAAAAAATCCTTTGCGTGTAGTGCAAGTTTTCAAAGAAAGGAGAAATTAAATGGGTTCAAAATACAGTTAATTATCTAATTTTAGCAATAAATAAATACGAGTATGTAACATGCAGATAAATATCAATAATCATCGTACGTACATGTGTTGCTCGAACAATATTTTGGAATTCAACAATATTCATGTTTTTGTAGTGTTATAGAAATATTTGATTTTAAACTCAACAAAAGTTAAACAATGACTAGTCTTCAGTCGTGTGATATAGACTATTTTTTAAAGTATTTTTTATTTAGAAATATATTAAAATAATATTTTTATTATTTTTTAATTTATTTTTGATATCAGTACATTAAAATAATTTAAAAATATTAAGATGTTATTTTAAAGCTAAATAAAAAAAATATTTTAAAAATATAGTTGGACTACAATGTCAAATATGATCACCTAAGATCATTTATATTTGTATAGATCGGTAATTGGCATTGGGATACAAGAAGGCCATCTTATTTGGTCAAAATAATTTTTAAAATATATTTAATATAATTTTTATTTATATGAATTGTTCACCTATATAAGTAAGTACTTTCAATGTAGTTTCATCCTAATTAAATTGATAGAAGTGGGATTGTATGACTCACTTTAACGTGGTATACAAGAAATCAACAATTAGATTGTGTTGATTGTTATTTTATAATAAAAGAGAAAAACATAAAAGAGATAAATATTTTTTTATTGGATAAACGAAGATATAATTAGAAAATAAATTTGTCTATTCTTAGAGTTAGTTTTTATATTTTTAAAATATGATATACAATGACATGTCTTTTTTACCTCCATAGTTTTATCTTTTCTATTTTAAAATAATAACTAAATGATACATAGGTAAAACACAGGAATTCCTGGTAAATTTTAAAAGGAAAAAAAAAATAAAGAAGGACATTTCAATTCGCAAAAAACAATTTATTCATATATTTAATATACATATTATTTTATTTATATGGACCCTTCAAAAAAATCAAAAGAATAATTTTCTCTTAAATTATATATATATATATATATATATATATATATATATATCTTTTGTGATATATCCATCAATGAAGCTGTTGATTCAAAGCTAAAGTTTTATTTTCTACATTTGAACATGAGAATTAATTATATGTATCTAGATCTTAGTCAAAACTATAAATTATAAAAGGTCTTAATTCTCAATAAAGAAAAAAAAAGAAACAACAAAAGTAAAATAAATATCGCTTGTAGTGCATGCACGTATGATATAAATGATGGCAGAGAATAAAGCCCCCACCATCACCGAGACTACTTTTCTCGTAAGCCTGACGACTTCTAAACGCAATGTGAACTAATATTTATGAACGCAGCCTTGCCCACAAACCCCTAATAAAAAAAAATAATAAAAAAAAAAGAATTTTTGACAAATAAGTTTCCGCGTAGAAAGATAATGACTGGAAATAGGAGAGAAACTATGCAGAGGAAGAAAGAGATCAGTTCTTTAGTATTTCTTTTTCTTGAATCTGAACGAACAATAAAAACTGCTCTTTGACACCTTGAGCATAAAGAAAAGAAAATTTTTTCTTTTCTTTGACAATTTTCACACTTTCCTTCAGCGTTCACACCACCATCTCTTCATATATATCTTTCCTTCACTTTCTACCTCTATCTTTTTTCCTTTTTCTCTCTTCGAATTTTGATCAAATCAATCCTTTTTGTGGGTGTAAACTGATTTAGATTAGTTTGAGCGTGTGATTGTTATGGAGGGACATCTTCACCACCAACATCACAATCAGCATCACCTACAGCAATATCAGCTGCTGCAGCAGCAACATCACATCAGTGTAAACGTAGAGGCAAGTGATAAGTTTCCTCAATGGAGTATTCAAGAAACAAAGGAGTTCTTGATGATCCGAGCAGAACTGGATCCAACTTTCATGGAGAAGAAAAGAAACAAAGTTTTGTGGGAAGTTATCTCTAATAAAATGAAAGAAAAGGGTTATAATCGTAGCGCAGAGCAGTGCAAGTGCAAGTGGAAGAATCTTTTTACAAGATACAAGGTATGTATGTGTATATGTAGTACTATTTTGTTAAAGAACTTGAGAAATGGGGAAAAAGTTAGGGATTGGATTGGAAATATATGTTTGTTGATCTGTTTTATTGAGTGATGAACAGTGCACGGTAAATACTAAAACCCTATTAGCTAGCTACTTTACACACACACACACACACACACACACACACACACACACACACATGTATATATTTACACATATATGTATGGTGTTTGATAGATGATGCGATCTCACCTTGTTGTTGTGTGTGTAGGGTTGTGAGACGATAGAACCTGAAGCTATGAGGCAACAATTTCCTTTCTACAATGAGTTGCAAGCGATTTTCACATCAAGGATGCAAAGAATGTTACGGGCTGAAGCTGAAGGAGCAGCGACTGGGTTGAAAAAGAAAGCAGTGAAGCTATCTTCTGACGATGAGGATAAGAATGAAGAAATTATTGAGGGCGAAAGGGGTGGCAGTAGAAAGAAGATAAAAAAGGGCAAGGCAGTTGGTGGAACTAGTAGCAGTGGAAATAGTATTAGTTTGAAAGAGTCTTTGGAAGATTTCACGAAGCAACAGATTCAAATGGAAATGCAATGGAGAGAAGTATTTGAGGCAAGGGAAAATGAGAGGATGATGAAGGAGATGGAATGGAGACAAACCATGAAACAATTAGAGAATGATAGGATAGTGATGGAAAGAAGATGGAGAGAGAGAGAAGAGCAAAGAAGGGTGAGAGAAGAGGCTAGGGCTGAGAAGAGGGATGCCCTTATCACTGCCCTCCTAAACAAGCTTAGAAGAGAAGACATGTAGTGATCAGCTTTCTTTCAATGTTTTTGCTGTTTTAGAGAAGAGGTTTGTCCTGAAACTCTCATTTTGGAGATGTTAGATATGATCTTTGATAAGCTTTATGTTATGATCCTCTTCTTTTTGCAAACTGTGGCTAGAAAAGCTTCGAGCTGGTTCTCTTTTTAATATTGTCTAATTATTTTTATGCTCCAGTGATCTTAATGATGAAGTCTAGTTTAATTGATATATATGCGTGTGTGACTAATTAAGTTTTGAAGCACATAATCTCAAAATCATCATGAATAAATTAAGGTTCAAGCTCTATGAGTCAAATCAATTCGGTGGGGGGGAAGAGCAAAATCTACATTCAGCCATCCCACAAACTCAAAAAAGCCAGAGATAATGCTTGAGAAAGTAGGGACGTAGCATCTATCCTATGCAACCCAATAAGCTCATCGTGCATGTTGTGCAGTTTGTTGTTAATGGTCCAATATTCTTGCTAATTAATGGCTAGCTCTCAACTTCAAGAAGGTGTTGCAACTTTCACTTACATGCAATATTGATCATTTACGCACAAAACATCTCTGATTTTTCATGCTGAGTGGTGCTGCTCAGTACAAGCCATTAACTACATGCAATTTTCCTAGAAGTAAAAACCACTTGAAAAAATGTCAACGGCAGCAATTTGCCTTTTGTCCATTTCGTTTGCAATTATATGGCGCAAAGGCAGGCTGATCATTGCATTGTATTTCTTGTTTCCAAGGATTGAATAAGCACTTTCTGAAAGTCAAAATATGTGCATGACTTATTTTCACTGGTAGAATTGTTCTGCTACCAGATGTAGCTTCAGTGGTCTCACGAACAAAAAAGAAAATATTGACTATTGATTCGTACAATTTGTTCATCAACCCAATCAGTTTTTGTCATGTGGACGAGCTGGTAGGATTGGTAAGCTACAAGTTCTGTTCATGGCTTGTAGAGAAGATTGTTGGCAGGGAAACGGACAGGTTAGGCTTCATTTTTTCTCCTCCATCAACGACGTTCAATCAGGGCCATGAAGAACATGTAAGTTTGTGACCCAGCCTCAGATATATATAATTTTGATATTCTTTATCCTCTAATTAATATACCTTAATATTTCAAGTTTGATATTAGAGGTCTAACTTAACCATTATGATGTTTCTCTTACTAATTAATATATATTTGTTTAACTTCATTTTGTTGTTTTTTTTTTATTATTATTAAAATCGATTGATTTATGTCATGGACTCATTTTGTAGATCTTTAAAGAAAGAAAGACATTTTGATATTGTCAATTGAGCAATTAGTTCGTTAACTTTATTGTTTAAATTCTTGAAACGATCTTAAATTAGTTTGATTAAGATTATATATTTATTAATATTGCAATTAATTATGAATATCATATAGTATTACATATTTAATATAAATTCATTTTTTTTAATTTTATGAATTGACATAGTTATTTGATAATATAAGTATTTTTTTTCTTATCAAATGATCTAATAAATTCCAGCATAAAATAGTGATGAATATGTACAAGTTAAAATGATTTTTGAAATGTGGTATTGTTAGCCATTTGATTTTAATATAATATTATTTCATAGTTCAAGTACCATTTTTTTATTTTTATTTTTTTTTGAATGCTTTATGAAATAAATCATAAGATACACATACATATATTTCCAATTGAAGAGCTAGAATATTAGAATTCAACATTACAACATGAATCTCACTCTCTCTTTGTAGATTCCAGGCTCTAAATGATCAATTTATACTTGGTTAATGTGATTTAGTTGATTTGATCAATTCAAAAATAACTCAGATAATTATAAAAAAAAATTAAGAAAAATAAAAATAAATGAAATGAAGTGTAAGCTTAAAAAGATTGAGCACTAATATCATCTCCCAGAAACCATGTTGTTGGATCGATCAGTGGGATCTACAAGGACCCATTGATGGAGAATCTTAATGAAAAATTCATTTCTTGCATTATATATTAGTGACTAAGAGCATTGAAAGTGTCATTAAAAAAAAAAAAAAAACAAGAACATATATAGCGAGGGTTATTGGACCTTGGCTAGTAAGTTGGCATTGCACCAATTCAATTAATTAAGGGCAAATCATTTGCATGTGATCAGTATATAATAGTTTAGCTGGTCATAGCTAGGTTGTCAATAAAATTATGATTCACAGGCATACGCATGTTATTTTATGCTTAAATTACGAATTGTCCAATTACCTAGTCTATTGAAGTACTCCGTGAATAATATAGGATGCTGCTAATTGAGTTCAAGGAATAATTAATTCCCCTAAACCGGCATAAATTAGCTAATTTGCCATTAAAATTCAATGTTTGATGGGTTTTTAATCTTGATTAGTAGTTAATTTTTTATTCGAAATCAAATTCACACACATATATATGAAGATTTTATATGGGAAATGGATTTTACTTTAGCCTTTATATATAGTACATATATAAAATAGAGAAGTTTTTTCCCTTTTTTTTTTATAAGAATAACTGAGGGATTTTAATAATTGTTATAATATTTTTTTTTTCAGCCTTTGAATATGGAAATTGATCATATCATAAAGTTTTGTACATCATCACCATCTCATAACTTTGACAAGTTGTGTACTTCATTACAAGTGCTGTGTTATTACCAGCTCATTTGCGCGTGATTCCATCTATGCTTTGAACACTTGATCAGAGGCAGACAAGATGTTTTCAAATTTGTAGCTGAGACAGCTAGCTATGCACAAACATGAACGTGTTCTTGTTCTTGTTTTTGCTTTTGCTTTTGCTGCTGTTAACAAACAAAAGGAGGATATTTTGTAAACCGTGTTTCAGAATTCAGACAGAAGGTTCTTCTTATTTTCCCACCGACTTGTCGTGTTTTACTGTTGATGCCAATTATACGTGTAGTCTTGGAACTTGAAAGCACTTGAGATTATGGCCTCCTTGAGCATTTGTTCACACTTCATATATATTATGGCCATAATTTGGAGCCCTCCATTTGAGATTCCTCCACTAAGTAAGATTCCTTCATTTTCTAACAAATGAATTTGTATCATGAAAAAGAATAATAATAATTAAAAAAACGTGAAAAATGATTGAAATTGATCAAATTCTAATAATAAGATTCATCCAAAAAATAAAAAAAAAATCGAAAATGTACAAATAAATAAGTGAAAGTTGATTAAATCTCTTAAAAAAAAACTACTTTAATATGAAAAACATAATGCATACCTATTTAAATAAAAAAAATAGTAAGTTACTAAATTTTTTTTTTTGAAAATTAGATTTTATTTTAATCTTACAAATCCTAAATTAAACCATGTGGGTCAATTAGAATTTAGGACGTGTCATTCATCAAACATGCCTGCCATCCGTTAGTGATTAAAGGCAATGAAGTATATATTTAATTAGTAGTGTTTGGGTTTGTGGTTGGAAAATATTTTTGAAAAAAATTAAATTTATTTTTATTTTAAATTAATTTTTAGATCATTTTAATATATTAATATTAAAAATAATTTTTTAAAAATAAAAAATTATTTTAATATATTTTAAAATAAAAATTATTTTAAAAAAGAATTCTTATAATATCTCCAAATACAGAATAGATAAGAGGTGAGATTTCATACATCAAATAGGTGGCAGAAAGACTCAATTATTTAAATTGACATATAGTAAGGGACCCCCAGTACTGTCGTTTACAGGCAAGCTAGAAAAATCTTATTTACTTTTTCTTGAATTTTGTATTACACAAACACGATAAAAACTTTATCTTTTATGGATTCCTTTTATCCTCTGTATATAAAAAGTCTCTGCTAATTATTATTAATTGCTGTTTTCCTTCTGGAGACAATTATTAGCTGCTAATCTGGCATTTCCCACGAAGATTTTTTTTTTATTGGCGTTTCCCACGACGAATTTATCTACCTTGCAGTATCTTGGTAGTTTGACTAGTTAAATTATTATGATTTAGACAACAATATTTGTTTATATAATCTTGTGGATAACAAAATTATATTACTATATATTAAAAAAAAAACCTAGCCTTGTGAGTTGTTGACAAAGATTTACCTGGAAAAGATGTAGTTTTAATTTCCAAGTCAATAATCCAGATCCATTATCATGGAAGCCATCAATTCCATAAATCATATTCATAGAAGTACTCTTGCTGGGATATCAAAATAATAATTTATAGAAAAGGTGGTTTCGTGTTAAGAGTTTAGGATTAAGGAGTTTGTTTTCTTTGTATGTAATTTCATATTTAAGTCTTATAGTTGCTAATATTGATAGCAACTATAAGTTTATCTGGTCGTGAACTTTAGGGCCCGTAGAGATTAGTCGAGGTACACGTAAGCTGACCCTAACACCTAATATGAATAAAAAAAATATAATAATAATAATAATTGCTAGATCTCAATTATTATTAAGTGTAGTTAATTGTAAAATTAAATATAGTTTTTTTTTTTACGTTCCAATTCATTATATTAATTAATTAAGACTAATTTATTTTCACAAGCAATAAAAAAACACTTCTTAAATCAGCTTAATTTTATCCTTTTTATTTAAGTAAAATATATGTTTATGTTATATTATATAGCTTGATTAAATTTTTTTTTATCAAACAATGAGAAACACGTCTCAAATCAGCTTATACTTTCAAATAAAATTCTTCTAATTTGAATAAAAAAAAATATAGAATGCACCGTCATGATAATTACAATAATATCTTAGAACTTATTCTTTATTTACAATTTATTTATTTATTTTTGGGTAGAATAGTATGATAATTAATTAATGGTATGTAGGGCGGTGGCCCTACAAATCTAGCCAACATAGGCACTACCGTTACAAGTGATGACAGCAAAGCAGGGGCATAATTATTGGTTAGTTCCCAAGGAAAGAACAGTCCTTGTTCGGAATTATAATTACAGCAAAATGTAACGGATCCGCTGACTTTTTTAGATATTGTATAAGTCAAACATGGCATTGGGTAAAAATGATACCAGCTAGTATATCATCTTAAGTGCAAAAAATCTGAATTTTTTTATTTAAAATTAATTATTTTTATATATTTTAAATTGTTTTGATGTGTTAATATAGAAAAATATTTTTTAAAATAATAAATATTATTTTAGTTCATTTTCAAACGAAAAATATTTTAAAAAATAACAATTATCACACTCTTGAATACCTTTTAAATATTTTACTATACGGTACATATATCTATTTATTAGATTGAAACAAAAATCTATTATGATAGATTTGAATTTATTAAAAAAATATAATTATTATTTTTTATTTTTTTCAAAGAAAATAAAAAAAACTAAGTTAATATGCTTAAAAAATAAAATATTATATTGTTGTTGTTGATATGCTTTGATTAGCCTACATTAATCAAAATATTGTTATATTTAGCTTTAACTTTGATTTTAATCTAAATTGAAAATATAATATAATATAAAGATAAAATTATGAATAAATCAATTAATATTTTATAATTCAGTTTATAATTTATTTATTAAAATAACCACAATTCATAAACATCATCGCAAAACAATTAAGAATGGACCCATATTGGAGATTTAAGATTTTGACATTGCATGTCATAATTAGCTGATTAATTTTGCCGGAATTAACTTGTAAAATAGCTAGAAACTCAAGAACCGATGGATTTTATTTTGAATTAGAAAGAGAGAAAAGTCAAAGAGTCATAGACTTCTCCATTGATTTTTTTTCTTCCTTTCTTCTTCCTCGCCTCACCTACTCCGTACCCTTCATCTCCCATTGAATACCAAAAAGGTTATAGACATTGCCTCTTTTTCTTCGTAATTCTCTCTCAAGGTACGGTCGATTAATCTCAGAATATTTTCGTCGTACTTGCTCAATTTGTCAAATATTTAAATCATTTAAAATTTACAATTTGCAACAGCCAGTCTTTAATGTATTCTTTAATTTTATTTTATTTTATTTTTGCTGGTGGCATTTCTATTCCTAGATAGAAATTATAATTTGCTCGGTCTTTGTTCTGTGGCTACTATTTTCGACGTGACAAATAGGATAAGTCATTGACTTGCAAGCCCATTAAATGACAAATTTATTTATTTTTTTTCCACGACTTGAAAGCTTAAGAGGGTGTTTGTTTTTGAGGTGGATGTGTAGTTTTGTATGTGGAACCCATCAAAAAAGCTAAGAAAAACAATAAAAAGTAGTTTTTGTGGTTGAGTTTTGTGCATAAATGAATTGTACCCAACCTCAAACTCAACCACAAAAGCTAAAACAAACACACTGTTACGTATACTTCAATAGCTTTTCTAGAAATACTTTCACATCAAACTTGGGTTTTTTTTTTTAACAAAAATATTGTCAACAAAATATTTTATTTTCTCTACTATTCTCTCTGTCGCACCCGACATCGTGGCGGCCTTAAAAATAATTATTTAATGGAAAAGAACGGATTTCTGGCATCCTATTCTTTAATGGGGAATGGTCTTGTTTAAGGAGTCGCCACCTAGTATTATGGTCACTAGGAACCCTAACTGGTCAACAGAGATTCTATGGTTCGGGACTGGTTACGTAAAAGGGAAGATATTATCACCCCTTAAACGTTCTGCCTGAGGTAGACTGCATTGCTGGTTTTGCCTTAAATTGCTAAATGTTTATTAGTTTAGGCTATGATAATTTTGCGTGTAATATTCATGACTCTGGCGTCAGTAAATATTTAACTATGGATATTTCCAACTCTGGCGTTGGTAAATATCACGTGGCTATAAAAACAAAATAAATTTAAATCAGTTTTTTTTAATTCCTGACTCTGGCGTCAGTGAATAAACAAATCAAATAAATTTATTTTTTAAGCATACACATTTTTTATGTAACTAAATAAAAGTAAAATACAATAAAATAAAATAAATTTACATCAGTATCTTTATTCCTGGCTCTGGCGTCAGTGAATAAACCAATAAATTTACTTTATTTTATTTTATTTTTGCATGCATATTTTTTATTTTTATGTAATTAAATAAAATACAATAAAATAAATTTGAATCAGTATTTTTATTCTGACTCTGGCGTCAATGAATAAAAATAACAAATTCATATTTATTTTTTTTATTTATACATACACACATCTTTTTTTTTGTTTTTTTTATTTTTTTTTCTATTTTTCTATTTTTTTGGGTTGGGCCCACCTCAGCCCATATGGGCTGGGCAAAGCAAGCAAGAAGCACGCGTGGAATGGCTCCACGCGTGCATGCATAGTGCGAAGGTAATTAATTTACCTTCGCACTGTGCAACATTACATTCAAAATGAATGTATAAAAAATCAAAAGCAAAAAATGGCTTACCTGTTCTCTGGAGACGGTGGGGATAGTGACAGTGCAGTGGCGCCTCTCGTCTGCCTACGACCTTTCCCTTTGCTTCTTTTTGCTTCTGTGCCCGTATGCTTTATTCTTTTAGCTGCTCTTGAGATGATGATGAAGGTGTCGGCTTTCTGTTATTGGTTTGGGTGTTTTTTTTTGTGCAGGGATGTCTGCAGAGATGAAGGCTATGGTGATGACAATTCTCTATGTATGCTGTATTTCTTTCCTCTCATTCTCTCTGTGTATTATTTCTTTGCTCTGGGTTTTTTGCTCTGTTTTCTCTGCTTTTTTTCTCTGTTTTTTTTTGGGTTAATTTTTCGGTCTTTGCTCTGTTTTTGGGTTCCTTTTTTCACCTCTGGTGTGCTTACGTTCTCTGCCTTGGCTCCTTCAATGATTTTCGCTTTTTTTTTTCGCATAGACTGGGATCAGTATTTATAGGGTAAGAGTCCTTTCGCTTGTGAGAAACCAAGTTTCAATCAAACTCATTCTCTTTTTTGAAGTTTGAATTTGATTAAGAATCAAATTTGAAAGCGGATAATTATCATTATCTTAAAGATAAGAATTATCTCGAAGATAAAGATTATCTTGAAGATAGAGATTATCTTGAAGATATAGATAAAATGATAAAAGCACATTGTAGTCCTTAATTTTCACGGAAGTTGACAAATCACACTTTTCATCGAAATAAATCTCTGATCTTTTAATTTTTCATTTTAAACCCTGTAAAAATTAAATTAAAAGTCAAAGGGCCAAAATTGGGTTATGACAGTTGCCCCCTCTTTACAATGCTTACGGTGCAAATGCATTAGAAAATTTATTTTCTTTTGACTTTGTATAGTAAGTTTTGTAAAGAAGAATAATTGTGAAAGCCCTTCCTCTTTTCCTCCTTTTTTTTTTCTTCTCTTTTTTTTTATTGATTTTTTTGCTTATTTTTTAAATAGTCTAATTATTCCAGGCGACCTGCCTGATAAAGAATAAAATGCAAAAAGGGTTTCGCAAGTGGTCTAATTGTTCCAGGCGACATGCCCGATGATTGAAAAATACGAGGATTTTTTTTTTTGTGATGGTATATTGTAATGGGAGTACACAGTTAAATCACCTTGACATTTAGTTTTTTTAAATCTAATTTTAATGTGAAAATGTAATTGTAATTATTTCAAACTAATATTTTTGATTAGAAATAATAACATAAATGAAAGGTGTTTATTTTGAACTGCCGGTTGGTTTTCCCAAGATCTAACTCCTAAGTCCAAGTAAGAGAAATCTACGTAGTCTTGTTTGTTTTTGCGTTTCAAAAACGCTTTTGAAGAAATTTAAATTTTTTTATTTTTTTATTTTTTTTCTTTAAATTAATATTTTTTTAGTGTTTTCAGACCATTTTGATGTCCTAATATCAAAAATGATTTTTCAAAAATAAAAAAAACTATTTTAATGCATTTTCGAGAGAAAAGTACTTTGAAAATCAATCATTAGTACACTCTGGAAATGCTAAGAGCACTGGTTGGTATATCTCCTAGCTCTTTGCCTCCATTTTAAGGACTTACTCTTTATAAATTTTACTTGTTTATTGAATAAAGAGTTTTTTTGATGAATAATACTTGTTTATATTGTTTTGTTTTCAATAGATAGATGTATTTGGTAAACCATTTTTTGAATATAATGAACAAATATGGAAAAAGGAGAAACACAAAAGAGAAATTTTTGGACTCTAAAATACTTTGTTGGCAAATTCCTCAATTTGAAGCCGAACACCTCTTGGAGTTGAGCAACAATCTCCATGCAAACATCAGCACAGAAAAATTCTGATAAATTGGGCAATTGGCAATTAACATATAAGATGAAATGAAAAGGCGAAATAACATAACAGTAATTTTGTTTTTTTGTTTTGTTTTGAAATAACATAAATTTGAATGTTGAGGTTCTTAACCATGACATATAATTAATGTCATGGTTCAAAAATACAACATTGATTAAAATTTTATTGTGGTTCAAAAATACGACATCAATTAAATTTCAATACTATTAACAAGGATGAATTGGTCATTCAATTTATAATAGTCAGTTAAATCGATCGACCGGTTGACATTGAAAAACAAAGGTAAGCTACTGTGTAAAAATAAAATTTTTGAGATTTTAATTGGAATTTTTTTTTAGTATACAAGTTGGACAAAGATATACATTTTTTCTTATAAAACATATTTGGAAGATAAAGTTTATAAAATCATAGTTTTTGTGTGTGAATTGATCGACTGGTGAAGCTAGAGGATTGTTAATGAGGCTACTCCCCTTCCCAGCAACAAATTTTTCCATCATCTAAATTTGAAAAAAAAAATGTTTTTGTATGAGATTTATTATTTAATTTTTTTAATCTAACATTTAATATAGTTAATAATTAAGAGTTAGAAATTTTAAATTTTTAAAAAACTTTGGGCAAAGCTTCCCCTATATAGACACTATACCTAAAGTTTTATCTCGCTTAAAAAAACCACAATAACTAAACTCAACAAATTCTCACATTTCATGATCACAAGTGGCCCCATGATTACAAATAAAAAAAACATATATACATGCAAAATGAATCTCAAATATTTAAATAATACAACATTCAAGTAATTGAAATCTCAAACATATAAACATAACTCATATATCTATCTACGTCTAGGTCATTTAGTGGATGATTCAGGCTTATCAATAGCACGACTGGGTCCAGCTTTTGCACCTACCTGAGTGACTTTGTTCTCTGCCACGACATCATCAAGAGTTAACCTATCCCTAAAGGTTTCAAGTTTAGTGCATCAATCATTGACCATTGGGACGCATAGAAGTAACTTTTGTTTTCTTTGTCAATATTACGAAGCACAGATTCGGCCTCTCGGCTCTCCCGTATCATGAAGCCAACCTAATTTTAATAAATCATTAATGTTAAATTAAAAGATCAATACATAAAACCCAACATTTTACATATATTAATTATAATCAAGCCTTCCTGGTATACGTCTATGACTAAGTGTCCAATCATGAGAAACAACAAAACTATACCCATAAACATCTTCAAATTCAGGAACAAGAGGTATGAATTTATCGTCAACATCATTATTAACATCCTCATTAATATTTACTGTCATATTCGGGTCTAACGTATCATCATCTTCATTGTCACTAGGTTCAGAATAGTCAAATCTATGTTGATCAACAAATAGATTGTCAAATATAGTATCATTTATCATTTGCAGCAAATCATTTGCAATAAATTGTTTTTATCTTTACTAATTGATTTTAAAAGACCAGCATAAGTTGGGACAAATATAAATTTTGGTCGATTATTCACATACAATATCATCATATTTAAACCACTTTGGATGAAAGAATCAATCATTATTTTAAAACCGTTATCACACACAATTGGTACAGTATAACATTGATGTTCACTAATTTGAAACCTTAAAGTTATTTTAACATCAATATCATTATAATTCTACCCTAGTCCATGAAAAATAATTGCTTTTTTTTTTTTGTATATGACATGCATTAAATACCATTTAACAGCAAACTACTCCTGTCATTGTAAGTGATACTACTGTTCACATTAGGAAAAATAGTGTCATCGTGATGACTTAACATAAATATGTTATAACAGAATCTATAAAAAAAAAAAAATTGAATTCTGGTCAATTGGACGTAATTTTAACTAAATTATACTACCCATACCCTAAATAGAAAAATTTACAACAAATTTAATCAAATTCCTAAAATTCAATGTAAAAGCAAACTTCATCAAAATTAAACATAATTCATGATACAAAATTTAATGGATATTTTCATGATGAATTGAATTAAATCAAACTCAAATTCATAGCAAGTTAAAATAATTCAAAGAAAATATCAAATTCATCAACTGATCAACAATTCAATGCAACATGTAATTCGTCATAATTCTACCACATTCATGCTCTTTTGCAAGGCATTATCAAGCATAGTTA
>Ga0325410_1003136_pt1 | contig 18577 bp, 12 predicted proteins | sample PopdelMetagenome_16_FD_206182 | JGI IMG/M metagenome (GOLD analysis project Ga0325410, IMG submission 206182) | Populus deltoides microbial communities from Bellville, Georgia, United States - Xylem-PdIQD-R3 | ecosystem: Host-associated > Plants > Phyllosphere > Stem > Wood/Secondary xylem... | reverse complement strand
ACTGCTAAAACCTGCCAAAAGTTGCCGACGGGGAAGCTTGGCTTATTCAAAACAACTGCCGCTGCGGGGGGTTTCGCTTTTCAATTGCTTATGTAATTAACACCAGCAAAACACTAAATCAGTTAGCGACCTCACCAAATACTATTTCTTAAAAATAAAAAAAATATATCTTAAGTAGTTTATGATTATCTATTAAAATTTGATTAAAATACAAAAACTCATAACACTACTAGAAATTCGCTCAATAGCAACGGATTTACCGATGGAAAAGTTTCCGTTGGTAATTTCGACCTCAAATTACCGACAGAAATATTTCTTGAAATATTTCTTATTCCTAATCCCAACTCTCCCCATCTGCAAACAACCAGTCCCCCTCCCCCCAAACAAAAATCTCCCTCATCTTAGCACAACAAGTTATATTTCTTGAGATTTTATGGTCACAACATCCGTGTTCCGATTTATCGACGGATTTTATCAATTTTTGTAAGTAATTCTATCTTTTTTAAATTTTAACATTTAATTATATGTCAATTTTATTGTTTTTTTAGTATATGTATTTTGTTAGTAGATGTACATGTTTTATTGTTATTTCTCGAACAAATTTGTAGTATATGAATGTATAATTCTATACTTGTTATGGTTTGTTTTAGATTTTGTAAGATTGTATTTGTTTGTAAATTGTTCAAACTTTATGGAATTACTGAATTACATGTGCTGTTTTGAAATAATTAATAGCTTGCTTAATGGATCCGTTTAAAGTTTTATCAATGGTATTGCAGAGTGGTAATTTTCATGAATTTATATATATTAATTTGTATGGACGTTGATAAATGATAATGAATATTTAATATTTATGAGAAGTTGTGATTGGTTTGTTGGATAATCTCGAGGTAAAGTAATATTTTTGCAAGTTTATTTACCTAACTTAGTTAATTAATACATGATGTCATCATAATTTTATAGAGGTTCGATATAAGTCATGGATGATCGTTCATGGATGTATCGAGATTCACCCCAAGGATTGCGGAGGATTGATTATTGTAACGGGGTTTCGGGTTTTATTAATTTCGCAACATCTATTCCTAGAAATTTTACTGGAGGCGGTATTAAGTGTCCATGCAGGAAGTGTCAAAATAAAAAATATCTGCATCCAGATGTTGTAATGATGCATCTTCTATACAAAGGGTTTATGGAGAATTACCATTGTTGGTATGCACATGGAGAAGTATTTGTTAGTAGGAGGAGAATGGGAGAAACGGTGGTTGGGTCTACTTCTAGTGCTAGCAACGTGCATGAAGCGGCAAATGACAACACTAATCCTTACAGAAATATGGTTATGGATGCAATGAGAATGAATCAAGATAATGTCAGTCAATGTCCAATCGTAGAAGAAGAACCTAATGCAGATGCAACTAGGTTTTTTGATTTGTTAAAAGATTCTGACGAACCATTATGGGATGGCTGCATGAACCACAGTAAATTATCGGTCGTAGCACAAGTGTTCACCATCAAGTCAGATCACGGGTTGAGTGAGGCCGGGTATGACAAGATTATTGAATGGGCGAGAAGCATTTTACCTGAAGGGAACAGGCTGAAAGAGAACTTTTATGCTGCGAAGTCCATGATGAAACCCCTCGGTTTAGGATACCAGGAAATTAACATGTGCCCTAACTTCTGCATGTTATACTACCTTGAAAATGCTAAGATGACCGAGTGCATGACATGGGGCATTCCCGTTACAAACCTAAAACTGGCAGAGGAAAGACTCTAGTGGCATGTAAAAAACTTAGATACTTCCCGATCACATCTAGACTGTAGAGGTTATTCATGTCACCAAGGACTGTTGAGCACATGACATGGCACCAAGCCCATGATGCAGTTGATGGAGTGATGATGCATCCTTCTGACAGCGAAGCGTGGAAACGCTTTAACAGTGTTCATCCTCACTTTTCAGCTGAATCAAGGAATGTGCTTCTTGGGTTGTGTACAGACGAATTCAACCCATTTGCGTCATTTGTTGCTCCTTATTCTTGTTGGTCGGTCATACTCACAGTTTATAACTTGCCACCGGGAATGTGTATGAGCCCGGAGTTCATGTTTTTATCTACTGTCATACCCGGTCCAAGCAGCCCGGGGCGGAATATAGATGTTTGTCTTCGACCGTTGATTGATGAGTTGGCGCAGTTGTGGTCCTCCGGAGCTCTAACTTATGATATATCGAGGAAACAAAATTTCCTTATGAGGGCGGCTTTGATGTGGACTATCAATGATTTTCCAACTTATGAAATGCTTTCTGGTTGGAGCACGCATGGGAAACTCGCATGTCCATACTGCATGGAAAACAACAAGGCATTCACGCTAGCAAACGGAGGTAAAACTTCTTTTTTTGACTGTCATCGTCGCTTCTTGCCACTTAATCACAGGTATAGAAAGAACAGAAAAGATTTTTTTGTTGGCAGAGTTGAAAAAGATGTTGCATCCCCGCGTCTTTCTAGTGAAGAATTGCATGGTGTTGTATCAAAGTATGGTGACATTATGTTTGGCCTTCAATCAGGTAAGCAAAAGTTTCCTGGTTTTGGTTTGACCCATAATTGGGTAAAGTGAAGTATCTTTTGGGAGCTTCCTTATTGGAAGACCAATCTGCTCCGCCATAACCTTGACATCATGCACATCGAAAAGAACATGTTTGAGAATATTTTCAACACCGTTATGGATGTGAAGGGGAAGACAAAGGACAACATCAAGGCTAGATTGGATATAGCTTTATACTGTAACCGTAAAAATATAGAGTTGGTTTATGATGAGTCAAGGGTCGCAAAACCAATAGCAAGCTTCGTGTTAGAGAAAAACGCACAACTGCTAGTCTACAAATGGCTTAAGAGTCTGCGTTTTCCGGATGGGCATGCATCGAACATATCAAGGCTGGTTAATATAGAGGACTGCAAATTGTATGGAATGAAGAGTCATGACTGCCACGTGTTTATGCAAACACTCATCCCATTAGCTTTTTGTGATTTGTTGCCAAAGGGAATATAGGATGTACTCACGGAGATCAGTCATTTCTTCGGAGATATATGCTCCACCAAGTTGAATGTTGAGCACATTGAGAGGCTTTAAACGAATATCATCGAGACACTATGCAAACTTGAGATGATATTCCCTCCATCATTTTTTGACTCAATGGAGCATCTCCCTATACATCTACCATTCGAGGTAAAAGCTGGAGGACCGGTCCAATATAGATGGATGTACCCATTCAAACAGTTAGATATTAAAGTTGCAATGTAATTCATATATAAAAGTATTTTCTATGTTTTTCTTAATTGTAAATACTTGATTTATTCAATGCAGGTACTTGTTTAATCTCAAGAAAAAGGTTAAGAACAAGACGCATGTTGAGGCTTCGATATGTGAGGCCTATATTGTTGAGGAGATCTCAACATTTAACTCGTACTATTTTGAACCTCATCTGATAATGAGAATCAATCGCGTTCCACGACACGATGATGGCGGTGAAGTGCCTTCCAGTGGGAACTTGTCAATATTTTCCAATATTGGATGACCCACACCTAAAAATACCGTAAGGGGAAGATATTTGTCGAAAATAGAGTTCAAACAAGCATACAACTATGTTCTATTTAACAGTGATGAGCTGAGACCTTTTATTCAGTAAGTTTATATATGTGTAATACTAATTAAACTTTGTTAGTAATATAGTATTGATTATATATTGTAATATCATACACTAATTATCACTTGTAGGCAACATGGACAATATTTGCTCTCCAATAACTCATAGCTGATCGAATCCTAGATCTTTCAATTACAAGATGAACAATTTGCCACGTGGTTCAGAACACATGTAAGCACTATCACAAACTCATTCTAACCTGCAAAATTACTCTACGTATGCATGTCATTACAAGATTCTCGTTCATTTTCTGTTTATTGATGTACATTACATATAAGGTTTATCAAATGGGAAGGAGTGCACCTAAGTCATTGTCTTCACTAAGCCTGGGGCCTGAAAGAAAATGTAAGTGCTACAACGGGTATTTTGTCAATGGATATTTTTTCCATACTGAAGAATACGGGCAAGGAAGAAAGACATACAACAGCAGTGTTTGTGTTAAGGGATCCACTAGTAATGAGTTAGAAGTTGACTACTATGGTAGATTAGAAGAGGTCGTCGAACTGCAATATCATAACGAGCAGAATAGAGTGTTTTTATTTAAATGCTAGTGCTATGACATGACTGACAGAGGAATCAGAGTTGATCCGCACTATGGTCTGGTCAAAATCAACTCAAAAGCTAGACTCTGCAACATAAACGATGTCTTTGTTTTCGGAAAGCAATGCAACAAGTTTATTACATATACACCCCTTCATTTAGAAAGGATCGATCATGAGTGGATTGGTTGTCCGTTTTAAAAACGAAACCCCGGGGTCGTGTCGAGATTGTTCAGGATGAGAACGAAGACACAAGTGTGCAAGATGAAGTCTTTCAAGTTAGTGAGTTGGTTGAACCATATCGAGTTGCTTCTTCGATTGAATTGGAAGAAAATTCAAATTTTCATGTTTTCGATGATAGTCTTGTTGATGTTGACACAGAGGAGTTAAATGTTGTTTTGAGGTCTAGCGGACAAGCAAATGTCGATGAAGAAGATGATATCCATATTGAAGATTGCGATGAAGGTGATGACTATCCAATTGATGACGAAGAAGAAGAAACTTTTGACTAACTATCAAAATGAAGCCCTGTGTAAAACCCTTTTTTTTCATGTAATTTAGATTATGGATGATATATTTTGTAACATGAAATATTTATTACTTGAAATGCCACAATCACCGACGTCAATACCGACGGAATAAGTCCGTCGGCATTTCATAGAGAGTTCGAAAATAATTACTTGAAATGCCACAATCACCGACGTCTATACCAATGGAATAAGTCTGTCGGCATTTCACAGAGAGTTCAAAAATAATTACTTGAAATGTCACAATCACCGACGTCCATATCGCCGGAATAAGTCTATCGGCATTTCACAGAGAGTTCGAAAATAATTACTTGAAATGCCACAATCACCGATGTTTATACCAACGGATATATGTTCGTCGGTAAGTTGTCGGCGGGTCAATTTTACCGAAAAAATTACCGACGGACTGTGCGAATTCCAAAGGGTTGTGCATTAAAGGCATCTTTGACCGCGTCATATTATCGACGGAATTACCGACGGACCACGAAAAATATGGAGGGTCATTAAAAATTTTGGTGCGAAATTCAAAAATTACCGACGGATTTTTGACACTTCACCAACGAAATAAATTAAAATAAGAATTAATTTTATATCTGTCGGTGAATCCGTCGGTAGAACTGCCATATAAGTTCCAGCGACCACCCCTTCAGTTCATTTTTTCTTCTCCTCCGTTTTTCAACTTAAATTTCGATTCTTTTACTCTCCATTCTTCAAAGCTTTCACCTACAATCTCTAGCAAGTTTTCTTGTGAATCTTCATCAGTTTAAAAGGTATGTGTTTCTTCTATTTCATTTTACTTTAAGGGTTTTTTTTTTGCTATTTTTTTGTTGTTATGTTTTTTGTTTTGGTGTATTTTTTGTAATGTAGATAAAGCATTGAATTCAACACATTATTAAAGTAAGCATATTTCATTCCTAAAGTCTATAGTTTGTTTTTTTTTTAATTTATTGAATATTTTTCATTGTTGTATTGGCATAATTATTATTAGTTTGTTTGTTGAATATTTATTGTTAATGTTGAATTTACCTTAGAATTAGTGATTGAATATGTTGGAATAATTATTAATTTTACTCTATTATTGCATGATTTGTATTTAATTTTTTCCATTTATTTTGATTGTTAGTCTAGATTTTTTTTTAATTTATTGTTTTGTTGTATTGGCATAATTATTGAATAATTTTTTGAATTGTAATTGTTAATGTTGAATTTACCTTAGTATTAGTAATTGAATATTTTGAAATAATTGTTAATTTTACTCTATTATTGCATGATTTATGTTTAATTTTTTCCATTAATTTTAATTGTTAGTCTAGAGTTTCTTTTTTATTTATTGAATATATTTTATTGTTGTATTGACATAATTATTGAATAATTTGTTGAATTGTAATTCTTAATGTTGAATTTACCTTAGGATTAGTGATTGAATATGTTGGAATAATTAGTATAGATTGGGTCAATTGGTTGTGGCTATTGTTAATATGTGCAGGTTTGTGGATTTGGGTAGTATCCAGTAGAGGGGAGGTGCTGTCGAATTTTTTTTTAACATTTGAATTTAATTATATAATTATTTGTATAAAATTATGTAGATGCGTAGAATGAAAACCAGAGCTGGTCGCTCACGTATAGTCGCAGCTAGTTCGTCTAGCAGCGAGGATGATATTTCCTTAGGTGCCTCTCAAGAAGAGGCACCTACACCACCTGCGCCGTCAACCAATGCTGTCTCTTCCAACGCTACTTCACAGCGCAGAGGTGGCGTGCCTTCGCAGCGGAATCAATTTACCTGCAAGTACGAGGCACAATGGAAGGACAACCTTTCAATGTAAGTTTGTTAAGGTTTTAGTTTTTTGTTTTAAAAACAAATTACAACATAATTTATGAAGTAATCACTATTGAATTTATTTAATTTATTTTCAGGTTCATAAACATTGAGGCCGTCCGAGTAATATCATCGGCGTTTAAATTGTCGATGGAGATTCCAATGTTTCAATGGAGTCAGATATCCAAGCATCCTGAATGGATGCCTCAAATCAATGCATGGTTTGACAGATTTGAGGTTGGTGTTAATTTATAATTTTCAGCTTATTTCTAATAAATTATTAAAATAATTGTAAATAAATTATTCATTTTTATTTAAAATTAATTATTTATACATAGGACAAATTCTGCTGGGATAGTGAGCATAACACTGTTACGAGGAGGGTGTGGGAAAATCACGCGGCAACTAGGTAACATTGAAAACAATACAAGATTTTTTTTAGACAAAAAATTATCTTTTGAAATGTAATTTCTTATTGCGTGAAGTAGGTTGCGTGATTTTTTGTATGAAGCACAAAAAAGGGCAAAAAAAACACGAGGGATAGGGGTTTCCAAGGTTGGAACGATGTTGCGGTTTGGAGGGATTTCAAACCGATATACATCTCTGAAGATATATGGCCACACTATCTTGAGCACGTGACGCTTGAGCGGTTCACATGACGCTCATAGTCCGGTGCTGGCAATCGGAATCGACCAATTCATGGCTTGGTGACAACGCACACTGGCGGCTCCGTTCCGTTTGCTGCACATGCGAAACGGATGGTAAGATTAATTTAAATGAAATATATCGTTAAATTAAGTTGTTGTTAATAAATCTTTTTTCATTATAGGCTACGTCTCTTGGACGTGAGCCGAGCCCGATGGAGCTGTTTGTGGAGACGCATGTATGGAGTCAAGACCGCCAAAAGGGGGCGCAACAGTTCGTTGATAACCGTGCTCAACATTTCGTGGTATGTTTGTTCAACCATTTTATTTTGTAAGTTATTATGTTTATTGAATTGAATATAATGATTACTTTTTTTATTTTCAGGAAACCTATAATAATTGGTTGAGGGAGAGATACGGGGATGATATTTTGACCCATCGGGTTTACGGGCTCTCCAACACTACGGCCGACAACTTGCAAACGACCCGCAGTGTTTCAACCGTTGGGAGCTCCCAATCAACATCAAGCTCCCAATCTAAGGAGTTCGTGGCCTTGCAGCAGCGCACGGCTCAGCTCACCAAAACATACAACCACCTATCAGCGGAGTACGCACAACTCAAAGCGTCTCATGCACAACAAAGAGCGGAGTCTGAACAACAAAAAGCGGCTTATGAACAACTTCACAAAATGGTCATGAACATGGCAACATAGAGTGGAACATGTGCGCCTAATCCTTTTTGGCCGTATAACCACCAGCCTCCTCCTCCAGGAGCTCCTCCTTTATATTAATTTGTAATAAACACTATTTACCTTTAAAATTTCATTTAATATATTTTTTGTTGAAACACATTCAGTTTCAGTTTGTAATGAATATTATTTAACTTTGATTTTTTGTTTTTGATGTTTAATATAAATGTTATTTGCATAATTGGTTTTTATTACCATTAATTTATATAATTTTGTATTATGTATTCTAAATAATTTTTTAAAAACAAATTTAGAAAAAAACTATTACAAAGGGTTTTATCGACGGAATGAATCCGTCGGCATTTGACAGTAGCATTCACCGACGCATTTACAGACGAATATATTAGGTCGGTATTTCATACACTGATCGACAACTTTATCGACGGAATGAATACGTCGGCATTTGACAGTAGCTGGCACAATTACCGACAGATATATTCGGTCGGTATTTCAAACACTCACCGACAAATTTAACGACGGTACGTAGCTGTCGGTAAATCACGATATCACTGACGGAATAAAATCTGTCAGTATATTTCAAGCGGGAAACTTTTTTTGATTCGTAAATTCCATCTGTAAAACCATCAGTAAATGGTTTTTTTGTGTTTCCGACCAATATAGCGACGGAATGTGGCATCACCAACGAAGGGAAAGCAGACGGATGTAATCCGTCGGTGAAAACGTCGGTAAATAAATCATCGATGAACTGGTAATCAGACACCGATGGAATATTTTCGTCGATAAAACTGTGAAATCTTGTAGTGTAACAATTATTGTCATTTGGAATGCTAGGACTTTCTATATTCAAGAATTAAATAAGTCTTGCCCTTAGAATAGTTAGGATTTAACCTGATAAGACAGAAGACTTCTTCACGAGGAAAGATCTGCCTTGAACTTAAAACGAGACCAATAAATCAAAACTTGACCAAGAAAAATAATCAAACAACAATGCAGTCTACCGTAGGTAGAGTGCACTAGGGTGATGTGTCTTTCCTTTATAGAACAAATTTCTTACCTAAATTCTCGCAGACCATAAGTTTCCTAGTAACCATAATATTAGGTGGCGACTCCTAAACTTCATAATCATAACTTTATGATTATACATAAAACCCTTTTTTCATCAATGTCAGGAGGTAAACCTGCCATTCGATGTCGTGTATGTCACAACAGGATGATGACTCCGCTAGGTTACGTCTTATCTGGTTAGACTAAACTTTGCTTGTTTGATTGTTTGCGTATTTATTTTAAGTATGTTTAAGTTTAGCATATTTAAGATGCATTTTTGCATACTGCTCATGCATAAGTATGTCGGGTATGGATTAATGCCTTAATGCATTTTAATTTTTATAAATAAACTCGATTCTAGGTTAGGTGGGGAGTAACGATCTACCTCATGACTTTTAGTTGGGGTTTAGACTTGTGAAACATTCAACTATGAGTTGAGCGTTTACTTGGTTATGGCGGTCATACTATGCCTTAACCATTCCTTATAAACCTCTATACTGCCTTCCTAAAACGTGGTCACTATGTAAATTATAAACCCTTTTGAGACCAGGTAGAAAGCTTACCCGTCATATAATGACCTAGAACCTTCCCTTATGGTATGTACTCCCTACTAATTCATTTTGCATCAAGACAGGCCTGATCAATAATCTTGAACCCCGCAGGATATCTAAGCTAAAACTATGATTTTTTCTGAATATCGGTAAGAATCTGAGATGATGTAACTAGCTGAGGAGAATTATCACACGTAAAAATTATGTTTAGAGGCTTAGACCCACCTTTTTGTCTTCTACTCTTCACTGTATATAGGTTTAACTGAGATAAGGACTTGGAAAAGATCCTTTCAGATTAGTTAAACTATATATTTTTATCCATATTCAATAAAGAAGTCATGGATTAGCCTTTAAACAGGTTAATCCATAGCTATTGTGCATACATTTCCATACATATACATTTACACATGCATCGGGTTGAAATATAGGTCCCTAGAGAGCTCCAATCCGTAAGTCTACAACACCCGACTTAGACTAAGAAATATAGAAGATGAAGAGTGCGACCATCATGATGATCATTTCCTAGAAGAATTGGAGTCTCTGAAAGCTAGTGTGGCTTGCATCGTTAGTTTACTTGAGCAAGCACTCAATTTCTATCCATACCATAGAGGAGATCATTACAAGAGCTTTTGTTAGAAGGCTGACCAAAAGAAAGGTGTATCAGAATTGAAAGATGGAGCCCACTCTTGTTGTGTTCAAAAAGTAATTGCCTTTGTTTGATCATGTCTACAAAAGTGTTTTGACTTTGTCATGTTTCAACATGTTTTAGTCTTATTAGCAATTTGGCTTATAATGCCATAAGACTTTGTCTGTTAAATAGGCCCTTCTTTTAAATGATACCATGCATGACTCTCTTCATTCTTTTCATACCTACATAAGCACACCTTACAAACCCAATGTGCTAAGAATAATTGGTCAAACTTTGATATTCCATCAATCAATAAAAATTAAAGTTCAACCAAGAATTCTTTAGCACGTTTCCCTTTCCCTAAAAAACAATGCATGATCTCATGCTTTCATAAAAGTTTTTGAAAAATCAAAGTTTTAATTAAAAAACAGAAATCAAATTAGTGTTTATTCTAACAGATAAGTTTTGCAAATTTAAGTGATTTCCTAGAAAGGTAACCATACACTTAGGAAAACCTGAAGAAAAACTCAAACACAATGAGATGACTTCAAAGCTGAGTTTTAGCTAAATGGATAATAAGTGACCACTTTGCATAATTACATGAAAGAAAACAAAGTTTATCAATCCTAAATACATGTGTTTGAAGCGAATAGAGGCCATCTTTGATAATATTTGTATAGGGCTAAAATATACCTTTTGCAATATTCATTGAGCCTAGTAAGTTTTTCTTGAAAAAATAACTCTGGCTAAATCACACCCCACACTAGGGGCAAGTACGAGAAATACACACAAAAATCATCAATGAGGAGAGGTGACAAGGTTGGGGGGGAGGGCATGAAAGAATCAAAACAGTCCTAAAGGTTGAGCATACCACAAAAGTAGCTAATATGATGATGATGCTCAAAACCAAATGAAGAAAACAAAGAGAAAAAACCCAAACCTAACACTATAGGGCTCGATGTACCATTTTGCATGTCAGTCTTGAGGTCTAGGAATCCATGGATCGAAAAGAGGTTAAGAAACAAGCATTAATGATCTTTAATCTTGAACTCCCTTAAAAACCATTTAAACCGATAAATATCATTTTTCTTCATAACCTAGAGCCCAAGCCTACGTTACGTGTCGAATCAAGTCCTTTCTGATCAAAGGTAGGGAATTTGGATTGGTAGGCAATGTTTTCTTATGTGAAATAAGCTTTATAAAAATAAAATAAATGCTTTGAAGGTTGGTTCTTTGAAACCCTCAAATTAAAGCTTGAACAACTCTAACCAACAAAACATCACTTCAAACTTTTACCAAAACAACAAAATCAAAACTTTCAAAACCTGCTCATAGGAATCCCTTAAATTTTTTTCAGAACACGTTTGTGTGAAACTAAAGTCAAAATGGTATTTGTGTTTGGAATGGCTTTGAAATTCCATAAATTATCCATAAAAACAACTCCTTGTAAATAAACAAATCTTCTTTTGCACAACCTTATCCCTAAAGAAAACTCGAATTGAACACTTGGGGGCATGATCAAGCTAAGGGCAATCCAAAAAATACATAATAGGACTGATTCCATGATTCTCGTTCTAATAAAATAGAATATGTAGGGCAGAGATGGCAAGCTTTGAAATAAAGGTTTGTAGGAAAAGAAGTATGCTAATATCATGCCTTTCCTAGAGATCAAAATCACAAGTTATGACTCGAGTAAGTAAAAACAAAAATGACATCGAAGATTACTATAGAAGGGGAAAGTCCATGAAGAAAGGGGACCTATATTTCTTAGATAAGTATACATGCATATTGATCATAATGCATTATACTTTGATCTTTGATAGATTATTGTTTTACCGACAAATCTCTTTTAAGCCTTGATCTCTTAGATAGTGCCCCTTCAGGCCTTATCTGATTCTTTTGAACATACATTTGAGTCTTCATCTCTAAGATAGTGTGCCTTCAGGCCCTAACTTCTTCTTTTGAGCACATCTTTGAGCCCTTTTCTCTCAGATAGTACGCCTTCATACCCTATCTCTTTTTCCTTTGAGTGCTCATTTAAGCTCTCATCTCCTAGATAATGCCCATTTAAGCCCTATCTTGTCATCCTTTCAAGACATCTCTAGCCAAAATCCTTTGGCCAAGTAAGTCGTCTTTTTCACATGGACAGGTCACCCATTACAAAAAGACCACTTTGAAAAATCTTTGCAATTTTTCACGTGGACAGGTCGTCATTACAATGAGAATACTTTGTAAAATCTTTGTATTTTTCACCTGGGCAGGTTGCCCATTATAATGAGACCATTTTAAAAAATCTTAGTATTTTTACCTGGGCAGGTCATTCATTACAATGAGACCATTTTTAAAAATCATTGTATTTTACCCCCTAGACAGGTCACTCATTACAATGAGATCACTTTGAAAATCTTTGTATTTTTCTCATGGCAGGTCACCCATTATAATAAGACCCCTTTGAAAAATCTTTGAATTTTTCACATGGACAGGTCACCCATTACATTGAGACAATTGGGAAAAAAAAATTGCATTCTTCACCTCGACAGGTCACTCATGACTATTTGACAATTTCAAAAATCTTTGAATTTTATCATCAAGCAGGTTGCCTAGTACAACTATACCACTTCAAAAAACCTTTCAGTTTTTCACAAAAATAATCTTTTACTTTACAAACTCAATCTCTTCCGAGTGCGCTTTCTAGCCCTCGTATTCTAGATAGTGCGTTTTCTTACCCTATCTTTTTTTGTTTTGAGCGCCCCTTTAAGCCCTCATTTTTCAAATAATGTGTTTTCTAGCCCTATCTACTTTTCCTTCTTAGTGTGCTTTCCAGTCCACGCATACCGGATAATGTGCTTTCTAGCTCTATTTCTTTCCTTCTGAGTGCGCTTTCTAGCCCTCGCATACCGGATAATGTGCTTTCTAGCCTTATCTTTTTCCTTCAGTGTGCCTTTGAGCCCTCATCCTTTGGACAGTGTGCTTTCTAGCCCTATCTCTCTCTTTCTGAGTGTGCTTTCCAAGCCTCGTCTACCAGATAATGCACTTTCTAGCCCCCCTTCTCTCTGTCTTTGCGCTCTCATCCAAGATAAAGCGTTTTCTAGCCCCATCTTTTTTTTTCTCTGAGTGCACTTTCTAACCCTTACTTTAAACATTTTTAGAAGGATTCACCATTTCTTGATATGGTGAGTCCGTTATCTCTCATTCCTTTTTCTTCTTTACAAAACTTACCATCTAAAGTCTCTTACGAGACTTTCAATCGTAAACAGTGTAAAGAGGAGGGCAACTGTTATAACCTATTTTTTAGTTATTCCCCAAAATTTTATCCCTTTTTCATTTTTTTAAATAATAATAATAATAGCAAGAAGACTAGCGATTTGGCGAAAGCAAGCTAAGATGATTTCAAATATAGAGGAAGATCAAGCTACAATTTTGAATGAATTGAGAGCTTAATTGTACCCATTGTACCCAAAACTAGAGAGACTATGGATTCAATGTCAAATCAAATCATTATTGGATGAATTTGCATAAAAATTAAGTCTAGGGAAATAATTAGATTTTAATAGGCCAAATTAAAAGTTTAATTATGTTTAAGAATTAATTTGGGTCAAATTAAAGGATTTAATTGAATGCAAGGACTTAATTATACTTTAAATGGGTCAAATTAATTTTATTAGGGACTTAATTGGTGAAAAATTAAGTTTGGGAGCTCAATTTGGGCTCAACGAGAAGATTGGAATTATAGAGGACCAAACTTAATTTTTACAAAGTCAATTCATTCAAATCATGGGTAAAATCACAAAAAAAAATCAAACTTTTGAAGTCAATTAGGGGTTAAATTGAAGAAATTCACAACCAATGACCTTTTTGAAAAAGATGTTGAACTTTGAGGATTTAATTGGCTGAAATCAGGGATGAAAATGAAGAGAATTGAAAGTTTAACGGTCAATTAGGAGCTAAATTGAAGAAATTCAAAACCAAGACCATAATGAAAGAGACGCTGAAATTCAGGGCTGATGTTGAAGTTTGGTGAGGGCAAAATTGTATAAAATTAAAAAGTTCCAAGCCAATTAGGAGTGCAACTATAAGAAATTAAAAGTTGAAGGACTAAATTGAATTTTAGCTAAATCGCTAAAATAAGGCCAAAATAGTGCCGTTTAGAAGATAAAAAAAAAAAGAACAGACCAGACGACTCCTATTGTTCATCATCTTCTTCTTTTTACCTAAAAAAGCTGCCCAGGTGGCTACTTTTCAGGAGGATTTAACGCTTCGTCTCTTCAGATTGACAAAACATAGACCACCATGATGACCTAACATTTAACTACACACCGGTATTGTTCTTTCCTGCTGATTGATACCATAACCACCGCGATGCCTCCCTAAATAAGCTAACTTAGGTAGCCATTAGCAACCTATTTTGATAGACCATTATGGCATGTTTGAGCCAACGGTTGGGATCGTTTCCAGTTGAGACAAGGGCCAAGATTTGTCCCTAATAAAGATAAAGTGTCGCTCTTCCTCCTCCTATAAATAAAGGTGGATTCCAGGCATTGAGGAGGAAGAAATTTGAGGCTAAAATTAGGAAAAAATCAGCTCTTTTCCCTAGTTTTTTTTCTCCCCTATCAGCCACCTCTTTGCCCTTTTCCTCTACCGCGCATCTGTAGCCATTTCCGTCACCAGCCACACGCTGGACTTCCCTCCACCACCAAGAACGCCACCAACACCTTTTCTCCTCTTGCCAGACAAGCCTCCCTCTTATTTTTCTCTTGTTTCCCCCCAGGTGGTGGTCATTGCATGAATTTGCAAGCAATGGCCAAACAATAGACATGGTCGCTGGGTCGAGCCAACGACCATGTGGACTATGCGTTCAACCCATTTCATCCCAACCTAGATGGTTGGACCAGGTCCAGCCCAACTTAAAAAAGAAAAAGAAAAAGAAAGGCAATTGGGCCATCAGACCACCCAACTAACCAGATTGGACATGTTGCAACTCGACCTAGATGGTTGGGCTGGGTCCAGCCTAGCCCCCCTAAAAAAGGTTAGTTGGGCCATCAATCTGCACAACCAAATTGACTCGGGCTGGACTCGTTTCAGACCAGCCCAGGTGGTTGGGCTGGGTCCAGCCTAACATATATAATAATAAAATAATAATAATGATGTTTGAATATTTAAAAATATTTTTTTTAAGAAAAGAAAAAATTTCAAATTTTCCAAGGGGCATTTTAAAATATTTATGGGTCCCTCACATGTTTTTCCAACCATTTTGCATAATATCAAGCTATAGACTTACACTGTATGATACGAACCTGGTATTAAAAATACCCGATTTCCTCCAAAACTTTATGAAATAAAACAAAATTTCATAAAAAATCCAAATATTCAATAATAAATTTTCATTTTAAAAAACAGTGTTTGGATTTCATGCCTATAGCCAAATCCTAAAGGTTTTTTATGTATATTTTCTCAAAGATAAAATCATTTTTTTATCATTTTTTTTATAAAAAATGCAAAAATAGATATTGTAATCAGTTTATAATTATCCATTAGGGTTTGACCAAAATATAAAAAATAAAAAACCCATAACAATTATTTTGTCATTCGGAATGCTAGGATTTAGCTATACCTAAGAAATAAATAAGTGTGACCCTTAGAATGGTTAGGATTTAACCCGATAAGGTAGAGATTTCCTCATGATGAAAGATCTGCTTAAACCTTAGATGAGACCAACAAATAGAAACTTAACCCAGAAAAACAATCAAATCATAATGCAGCCTACCTTAGGTAGGGTACATTGTGAGTAATGCGTCTTCCCTTGTACAACCAGTCCATTAGCCAAACTCTCGCATATCATAGATTTTCTAGTAACCGTAATACTAAGTGGCGACACTTAAATTTCATAATCATAACTTTATTATTATACACAAAACCTTATTTTCTTCACTCATAGAAGGCAGACATGTTATTCAATGCCTTACACATCACAACAAATTAAATGAGAACCTAAAGTAGATTTGACACTCCATGTCCCTATACACCTGGGAGACAAGATCTAAAAAATTCTACAATAACAAACACTTCATCACTGGTGTTTGGAATCAATGTACCTCATGTAAAAGGTATCTCAACAATTCATTACCAAAATAGTTTGATTTGTTTCATTTCACAACACAACTCAATACAATAAACACAACACAATGGAACAAGTTCACAGAGGCTTTAAATATAGAAGCTCTTATTGGTGAAATGGGTCAAATTAATTTTATTAGGGATGTAATTGGTGAAAATTTAAGTTTGGGAGCCCAATTTGAGCTTAATTGAAAAGATTGAAATTTTAGAAGTCCAAACTTAATTTTTACAAAGTCAAATCATTCAAATCAGGGTAATCACAAGAAAATCATAGTTTTGGAGTCAATTAGGGTTTCAATTGAAGAAATTTGCAACCAATGAACTTTTTTAAAAAGACACTAAACTATGGGGATTTAATTGGCTGAAATCAGGGATGAAATTAAGAAGAATTGAAAGTTTAATAGTCAATTAAGGGCTCAATTAAAGAAATTCAAAACCAAGGACCACAATGAAAAAGGCGCTGAAATTTAGGGCTGATATTGAAATTTGGCAGAGGCAAAATTGCATAAAACTAAAAGTTTCGGGCCAATTAGGAGTGTACTTCAAGAAATCAAAAGTTATAGGACTAAATTGAACTTTGTCCAAATCACTAAAATAAGGCCAAAATAGCATTGTTTTGAAGATAAAAAAAAAAAAGAACAGACCAAACAACTACTGTTCATCAACCTTTTCTTTTTACCCAAAAAAGTTGTCAGGATAGCTACTTTTCAGGGGGATTTAATGCTTCGTCTCTTCATTCAATTTAACAAAATATACACCACCATGACGCCCTAACATTTGACTATACACCAGTATTGTTCTTTTCGGCTGATTGATACCACAACCGCCACGATGCCACCCCAAAGATGTCAACTCAGGTAGCCTTTAGCAACTTATTTTGATAGACCATGATGACATATTTAAGCTAACGGTTGAGATCCTTCCCGGCTAAAACAAAGGCCAAGATTTGTCCCTAGTTTTTTCCTCCTCCCCTCTCAACCACCTCTTTCCCCTTTTCCTTTGCTGCCGTTGCCGCCACCAAGAACGCCACTAACACCTTTTCTTCTTCGGCCAAATAAGCCTCCCTCTTCTTTACATGATTTTACATGTAATGGCCAAACTGTAGACATGGTCGCGGGGTGGAGCCAGTGATCATATAGGTAGTGGGCTGGACCCATTTCAGTCCAGCCCAACATAAAAAAAAAACAGAGAAAAGGAACTGTTGTTGGGCCATCAGATGGCCCACCCTAATCGGGCTAGACCTATGCAGCCCAACTTAGATGCTTGGGTTGGGTGCAACCCAGCCCTTCCCAAAAAAAAGAGAGGTCCGTTGAGTTGTCAGTCTTCCCAACTAAACTAACTTAGGCTGGACCCATTTTAGCCCAGCCCGGATGGCTAGGCCGGGTCCAACCCAACATATATTTAATAAAATAATAATAACAATAATATTAAAAAATTAAAAAATATATTTTTTAAAAAAAAAGGAAGAAGAAAATTGAAATTTTCTAAGGGATATTTTAAAATATTTGTAGGTCCCTCACATGTTTTTTTAACTATTTTGTATAATATCGGGTTGCAGACTTACACTATAAGATACAAAATTGGTATTAAAAATACCCGATTTTCTCCAAAACTTCAAGAAATAAAACAAAATTTTAGAAAAAACTCCAAAAATTCCAAAATAAATTTTCATTTCATTTTAATGTGTACGACCAGATCTTAAAGGTTTTTCATGCATATTTTCTAAAAGATAAAATCACATTTTTTAAAAAAATGCAAAAATAGATATTGTAAGTAGTTTATAATTATTTATTAGGGTTTGACCAAAATAGAAAAAAACCCATAACAATTATTTAGTCATTTGGAATGCTAGGACTTAGCTATATGCAAGAAATAAATAAGTGTGACCCTTAGAATGCTTAAGATTTAATCTGATAAGGTAGAGACTTCCTTAATAGAAAAAATTTATCTTAGACCTTAGACGAGACTGACGAATAGAAATTTAACTCAGAAAAACAATCAAATAATAATATAACCTACTTTAGGTAAGTTGCATTGTGAGTAATGTGTATTCCCTTATACAACCAATCTATTACCCACACTCTCACATATCATATATTTTTTAGTAACCATAACACTAAGTAGCGACTTTTAAATTTCATATAATCTGATTATACACAAAACCTTATTTTCTTTGCTCTTAGAAGGCAGATATGTTATTCAATGCTTACACATCACAACAAATTAAATGAGAACCTAAAGTAGATTTGACACTCCATGTCCCTGTACACCTGGAGACGAGCTCTAAAAAATTCTACAATAACAAACACTTCAT
>Ga0325410_1003133_pt1 | contig 18587 bp, 18 predicted proteins | sample PopdelMetagenome_16_FD_206182 | JGI IMG/M metagenome (GOLD analysis project Ga0325410, IMG submission 206182) | Populus deltoides microbial communities from Bellville, Georgia, United States - Xylem-PdIQD-R3 | ecosystem: Host-associated > Plants > Phyllosphere > Stem > Wood/Secondary xylem... | reverse complement strand
GAAGTATATTGAAGGTAATTGACATATTTGACCTTCAGTCGATGTTTTGTGCAGAGCGTGAGTTCTAGAGGTTGAAATGAAGTGATTCCAGTGGTATTAAAAAGCTAACATCCATACCTTTCTAAAAATCTAAGGCAAGAAAATAAAATAAGGAAGAGCATGGAAATCACAGCCTTCAAAGTCAAATCTCGTAATCTGCCAGTGTTGATATTTGGTCATTCCAACTTGAATATCTGACTCGAGATGTCCAATTGATGCAAACTTAATTTTATTGGATTCCTGACTCCAAGACCTATTAACGCTCCAAATTTCAGCAAAAAATGATGTCATATGAGGGAGATATGATTTTTCAAAGATGACAACTGAATTCAACCAACAAACAGGTTTCGTGAAGAAATGAGTCCAAATTACGTTATAAAGCATCTAAACTGACATCCAAGTTTTTATTTCAGCAATTTAGCTCCTCTAAGTTAAAGCTTGAAGATTTCATGCAAGGCTATTTCTTATTTTTTAAGAAAATAGTTATTGAAGTACTTAAATGTAAACTGTTTACTTAAGGGAGGACTATTTTGTAAAATAGAGACTAGGGTTTTCTAGGATATGAAAAGAATGAGAGAAGAGAAGGGGGGCAACAGCCAAGAAGAGAAAAACGCCCCCTTCCTCTAAGAAACATGAAATCATGCATTCCTCCTTTTTGATTAGTTGTTCAACAAACATGCAAGGTTAAACTCTTTTTCTTAGTTGCAAGGACATGGAAACCTTCGGATTTCAAGAACTGTGAGATTTATTTTGCCTTTTCTTTTCAGTTTATATGATGAATATGTTTGTTCTCCTATGTTTATTTTTCTTATGATTGTTTATTTTAATTTATAGATCGGACTCTAAGTTATTATTGTAGACAATCTATTGCTAAGTTTGATATCAAAACTGGAGTTATGCTATATGAACTTGTGAAGTAACTGAGTTTAATAATTGTGGCGGATCTACGTTATTAATCTTAGGGAGAACATTCAATCAAATCAAACATAGACCGCGAACAATTATGTTTTCTTAATTAATCAACTTATCTAGTTCTTAAGGTTGCCATTGAATTAAATTACTAGTGCGAACACTGTGGTTGTTTGATAGTTATAGTTAGTTATATGGGGGATCTGTTAACTAACCAATGTTAAGAAGAGATAAATATTCAGAATATAAATTGATGTCTCGTTTCCATGATCAGTTCTGATTTCTGTAGGTGGACGTTTACTTGTGACCAAGGTTTGTTCTCTTGATAATTTTTTGATTTTATTTCATGTCAGTTGATAATTTTCTGTTTTGTTTTGCTTTAGCCAAGATAACATCCAACCCCCCCCCCAAATTGCATATCATCTAATATAAAAATCTAATTTGAACCTTCCTCGTGGGATCGACCCCTTGTTTGCTAGAGCAAAAAAAAAATTTGAAGAATGAATTGTGTGCTGTGTTTTAAGATAGGGTAATTAATTTGTGCGACTACGACATCGCAACATTACTAAATAAAAAAATAATTGTTAATATTAATTAACGACTAAAACAAGAAGTTGTTTTTCTTTATTAGAAATAAAAAATAGATGCATGTACAAATATTTTACCTTGGTTATCCTTTTTATTCTATATATTTTCTTTTATTTATCTTAGAGATTAATTCTAGTCACTAAATACAAATGATTCTTATAAATACATCAAGCAAGTACATTTTATCTATATAAAATATAAAAAGAAAAAAAAATAAAGAAATACAATAATCTCTTTGAAGTATTATGAAATAATGGAAACAATTCAAAAGATTTATTACTATTAAAAAAATGCTAAATAATTAAAAAAGGTATTAATTAAAATTTAAATAAAAAATGAAAGCAAATTAAAAAAAAAAAAGGTTAAGTGTTGTGGGACCTAGCCCTGCTAGGCCTATATTAATACGATCGAAGAAAAGTTTGAACTAGAAAATTCAAATTAAGAGAACGAGTCACCATGGTTCAATCTGACCTAGAAATTGGAGAGGATGAATTAAAGAAGTTGTGAGGGTAATAACTAGAGGCTGAGAAAGAGTTGAGTGAACTAAGGCAAAACACAAAGACAAATGAACTTAATATTGAGTGAGAAGAATTTCAAAGGGTTAGAAATCAGATCTAACAACCAGAAATGACACTTTAAATAATAAATATAAACAACGAGTCACTGGCCACAGGCAATAATATGCTACTTTAAGACAATACTTTGTTTCATTACAATATAGTACATACAAACAAGTTAATTGATAGGGTGACTTAAAAGGCAAATGAACTATGAGTGAAGGCTTCTCTAATCAGCAACAATGCTAGCACATACCAGGAATACTTTAATGATGTTTTAGCTTTCATTCAAAATATAGCTAATAGGGGTATTTCTTTTGAGGATGAATAGAGATGCATAGGAATGCTATCTCTCCACGTGTAAAAAAAAACACTCATCTCCATATCTAAGAACTATTTGTCTTTATTGAATGAAAGGGGCTCAAACCCATCATTTTGTATTGTACTCTCCAACATATATTGGATTTAACCGAGATGAGGACTCGGGAAAAGATCCCTTTAGATTCATCAGACTACGAATTTTATCTGTATTAAAAAAATAAGTCAAAGATTAGCTCTTTAAACGTACTAGTCCATATTTAATGTATGTGTACATATACTCATTTGCATTCATCCATAAGCATACATGCATGCATGCTTTGGGGTTTTAAATGTCATGTATGCATGTACAAGTTGAAATATTGGTCCTTATAAAATCCAAATCTGCAGAATCTACAACACTAGACTTCGATTAAGAAACATAGAAGAAGATGAACATGCCCATTATGATGCTAATTTTGAAAGGGAGTTGGACTCTATGAAACTCAACATGGCTAGCATTACCAACCTACTTGAGAAGACGCTTAAGAATATCTTTGGTGAAGGCCCATCTAATCGGTCTGTGATCTTTGCCCATGCTTAAGCTATAATCTAACTTAAAAAAAGGATCAATGGCCAAGGTCAAGAACCCCATTATAATATGGAATTCATGCAGTCAATTATATATACACCAATCCTAATAGTTGTGGATGCATCTATGACACGATCAAAGAGTTTATATCTTATCCCAAGTGCAGAAGTGTCGAAGTAATAAATAACCTGGCAAGATTGGGGTCGAACTACAGGGAGGTGAACTATATAAATTACAAATAATATATATATTTAATAAAACAAAGAGTTTATGAGAATTTTATGAGATATTGATGTAAGAATTAAACAAGAATAAAATAATTGTCAAGGTTAGAGGATCCACTAATGGTATTTCAAATAAGTATAGTATAAACTCTTTTTATTACTCAACTGGAAACCACACACAAAGGAGGTTCCAATCAGATTATAAATTGTTAACATGATTACATTAGTTATCTTATTCGAATAATGTTCATACTTGTAAATGTTGTCAGGAATTCATGATGTTAATTTATGTTAATACCAAATCAAGTTCCTTTCATAGCATAGGTGTCGGTTATACTATACAGTTGAGCTATGAAAGTGCCAAGTATTTGTTGTGCCAAGTATTTAAGTTATACAACATAAATCTAGATTAATCATTTAACATGCAAAGTATTAAGAGTGAATAAGATAACAAATACAAAACATATTAGTATCAAACATTAAAGTCCATGTTGAGTTTATATTATACTTATTCTCACACCATTAGTGTACCATTTTCACCTTGACATGATAAACTTAGATAAATATGATGAAGAAGAGAAACATAAATAAACAAGAGGAGAACATGATTATATAAGTATAGTAAAGGAAATGAAAGGCATAAACAAGAGATTAATGAAAATATAACATGAAATAAAACTTTAACATTATAAAATACAAAGAAAGAGAGCAAGAGCAAGATCTTGATCTGAAAACCAAGATGTCTAAATGCATGACAAATGCCTCCTTTTATAGGTCAAAATTCAGAACTATTGATTTGATGACTAATTGTTGAGTGGGTGGCCACCTCTTGACTTGGTAAGAATCCTTATCTTTTTATCTCCAGAAAACGTCATTGCTAACATCAGAATTTGAGCAGATAGTCTTCATGAAAGTTCTAGGAAATTGTCTCAGCTTTCCAACAAAACAAGAATCGGTGCATTTGGACTTCTAGAACTCGAGATATGGGCTGAACACTAAACAGTGTCTAGGCTGCAGGATAGATTCCGACTTCTTTGTTGTTGCTAGAATTTGAACTTGAAAACAGTCCTTTTGAATCTTGGACTCTTCATGAAAGTTTTAGGCCTATATCTTAGCTTTCCATAGATATAAACTAGACCTAAATCCAAGTTCAACAGCTCCAGTTATGATCCAATAACTGAATGGTGTTTCAGTTTGGACTGAACTAAAATCTCTTTTCTAAGCTTATCCCTCTCTTTGTCTTCTCAATTTCAGTAGTTAAACTCATTAATCAATCTTTTGATTTATGTGATAGGCCTGCATTTAAGATGAACATTTACCATAAATTAAAGGTATCTTATATTATTAGACATGTTATTATAAAACATGCTCTAGTTAAGGAGTTATCGATACTTCAAGTGCAAAATGATGATATAAAACCTTGATAAAAATGCACTTTTAAGTACTAATCAATCTACTAATGAGTCTCACAAGATAAAGTACTATGATGATGTTGAGTATGATAAGATAACAACATCAGAGGCAAATGTGAGGGCCATTGAAGGTATTGACTTATATGATCTCGCCCAAGCTACCAAGATGTGCCTTATACCAAATGTGATCATATTGAAGAAATTTCATGTACCTGAATTTATAAAATATACTAGAACTCAATGCCCTTTCACTCATCTTAAATTCTACTATAATAAGATGACAAAGGTCGTGCATGATGAAAAGTTGTTAATGCATTTCTTTCTAGATAGCTTGAGTGGAGCTGCATTAAGCTGGTAGACAACACAAAAATATGAAAGTGGAAGGATCTTGTAGATGCTTTTATTAAGCAATGCAAGTACAACATGAACATTGCTCTTGATAGGTTAGTTTGTCTCTTATGGAAAAAAGAGATAAGGAGACTATATGTGAATATGCTCAATGATGGAGAGATTTGACTGTCGAAGTACATCCCCTATTCTTGGATAAAAAGATAGCTACCCTGTTTGCTAATACCCTTAAAGCACCCTATTATGAGCATGTAATGAATATGCTTAATGACGGATAGATTTGATTGTCCAAGTACATCCCCTATTCTTGGATAAAAAGATGGCTACCCTGCTTGCTAATACCCTTGAAACACCCTATTATGAGCATGTAATGAGTAGCTCAGCTTAACAATTTACTAATGTTGTGGTAATGGCTGAGTGTATTTATAAGAACACTAGTTAAATTTTTTTACATGATTTAGTAAATAAATAAATGATAAGAGGATGTTAAACATTTATAAGAAGGGTAAACTATGAATAAAAAAGAAGAAAAGAAAAATTAATTCTTCCTCTTCATTGGTGGTCGGCTACTGCTAGAGAGAGGGGGAGAGGGTTTCAAAATTTCTTCATTTTTTTTCTCTTGAAATTGATTGGGTTTCATCATAAATCAAAGGGGTTCTAGAGAATTTGAAGGAGAAATTTGAAGTTCTAGAGAGAAAATCAATTGGTTAACATTAAAAGTTCACTTTCACACTTGGTGAGAAGTTTTAAACCCAATGATGTGAGATTTATGGAATAAACTCTAGTTTTATGCATGAAATTAATTTTTTCTAGTTAGGGTTCTTAAAGAATAATTTGGGAAAAATGTTATATTATTATAAACTATTGCAATTAGGGTGAATTATGTTACAAATAATGTTTTATAGTAGATAATTGAAGAAAATATCATGGATAATAGAGGGGATTAGTGCCAACTATGAAAACAAAAAAAATAGAGAGTTTGGGAAAAATTCATTTATTGCTTGAGAGGTATTATAAGTGTGTTTGAAATGAATTAATTGATGTGTTGATTTACTTTACCGGTAAGGATTATCGAAATGAATTATTAGGTTTATTTAATTGATGTGTTGATTTATTTTGTCGGTAAGGATTATCGAAATGAATTCTTGGGTTGAATTAATTGATATGTTGATTTATTTTACAGGTAATGATTATCAAAAATGAATTATTGGGTTGAATGAATTTATATGTTGATTTATTTTATTAGTAAGAATTACCAAAATGAATTATTGAATTGAATTAATTGATATGTTGATTCATTTTACCGATAAGGATTATGGAAATAAATTATTCAATATTTATTGATGTGTTGATTTATTTCACCGGTAAGAATTATCAAATTGAATTATTGGATTGAATTACTTAAAATATTGATTTTTTTTATAAAGATTATCAAAATGAATTATTGAATTGAATTAATTGATGTATTAGATGTGTTGGGATTTAATAAATCGTAAGTGTATAATAATAATAATTGTCACATGTCACCCGCGCGGCGTCGTTTGCCATTTTCCATCTCGTTTGATTGATTGGTTCTTGGAGGTCGCCACCTAGTATTTAATTGAGAGCTACTAGAAAACCTGAGTGTATTGGTCTTGTCAGAGATTCACGGGTAAGGGATTGGTTGTGGTTAGGGAAGGTGTTAGCACCCCTAACGCACCCTACCTGAGGTAAGCTGCTTCGTGGCTTTAGAAATACGACTTACGTGTAAGTTCATAATTCTTGACCGTGATCAAATCAAAATATTAAATTCTTCTTATTCTTTGCAATTTTATTATAAAAAAATCCATAAAACAAATACAAACACACACATACACTTTTACTCTATATATATATATATATATATTTTGTTTTCTTACACCCTACAAATTATACAAAATTCAAACTAAACAAAAATTACATTAAACACTTTAAAAATTACAAAACAGCCCCTAAAACTCCAGGAATTGTAGGGAAGGGTTCTGTGAAGCCTCAGGGACAATAGGAACAGTGGTAGCGCGTCTCCTCCACGCACCGCCGCCACGAGAATTGCCGAAAAATGGGTGGGTCTGGCTCAGCTTCTTCTCTTCTTCCCTTCCCTGTCGTCGGTGACACCCACCGTCACCTGCAACAGAAGAAAAACACACAAGCCAGTCGATTTTAATCTTTGTTTAGATCTGTTTCGCTTTTGTTCTCTTTTCCTCCCGGTTTGTTTTTCCTCTGCCGATGGCAGGTCTAGCGGTGGCAGTCTTCTGTGGCCATTGCTGGGCAGTTCTAGCGGTGGGTTTGTGGGCGCTATGTGTCTCAGCTGTAGTAGAAGGCTGGCCGGCGAGAGCTAGGTCTCTGTTTAGCAGAGACGGGAGCGGCTGAAAGAATAGAGGAGGAAGGAGCGGCGAACCGATCTGGGTCCGTGGGGGACGCTGCTGATGGCGACGAAGACCGGCTGAGAGGAGAGTGAGAGGGTGGTCTGTTCATAGTGGCTGAGAGAGAGGTCAGTCAGAGCTGGGGAACGGTTGGCCGAGGAAGAGAGCGTGCTTGTGGCCAGCAGGTTCTTTGTGGCTGGGTCAACGGGAGGAGAGGAAGGGGCTGGTCTTCGGGTGCTGGAAAATGGCGATGAGGAAGAGAAAAAGTCCTGGTTTGGTTTCAAAGGGAGGGATGCGGCCGGCCTTTGTGAACAGGGAGAAGAAAGGAGCCGAGGGTGAGAAGGCCGGGGGGCTGTCTGGCTTTTGTTTCTCTGGTTTTGGTCGGGGAATGGAGAGTGGCAGCTCCCTAGCTCTCTCTAGTTCTCTTTTGGCCAAAGGGAGTGGGGCGGCTGGCTTGTGTTAAGGAGAAGAAAGGGCTATGGTTTTTTAGGGTTTTTTGTGGTTTAGGGTTTCTTTGTGATTCTCTCAATTGTGCAAAATTGCCCCCTCTTTTGTGTGAGTTGTGGACCTATATTTATAGGTAAAATGTTGCTTGGACCTCAAAATTGGTCCCACAACTTTTCTCTTTTTGTAAATTTTGATTTTTCTTGTTTTTTTTAAAAATGAGCAATATCAATATCGACTCAATGAGGAAAATCAATGATTTTAAAAATAACGCGTTAAAAGTCAAACCCATTCCAAAGCCTTTGAAAATTTAAATTATTTTGAGACGATGGTAAAAATGATGCAAATATATAAAAAAAATTTTTTTTTGGATTTTCATTGCTTTTCACTATTTTTGGATTTTTTCTAAAAATTCATCAAAACGCGGGTCAAAAATTGGGTAGCAATAACAACAACAACAACAACAACAATAATAATATGATGTACCTATTGGTATAATAGGTGAGGCCACAGGTACTCTTCAACTGTAAGGGATCACTAGTCGAGTGCAAAATCCAGGTAGGTAGTAAGCACCCTACAATAGTTCAATTGTTTTATTATTAGAATTCAAAACCATTTATTATTAATTCTTTTGAATTGTGAATTTTGCAATTTGATATCAAATGTGAGCTAGTTGTTTTGGTTTAGGGACTAGCGCCCAATTTTGGGTTGTGTAAGCTAGTTGTCCTGGTGTAGGGACTAGCCACTAGTTTTGGATAGTGTGAGCTAGTTGTCCTGGTGTAGGCATTAGCGCCCAGTTTTTGGGTAGTGTGAATTGGTAGTCCTAGTTAAGGATCAATACTGTTTTGGGCTATGTAATTTATTACCCTAGTTGAGGATTCGATCCTGGTTATGGGATAAATGTTTGGTTTAAGGCGGTAGATTAAATATGGAAATTAGAATTGGAAACTTTGGTGCAAGGTGTAACCTTTAATTAAATGAAGTTATGTTTTGTTATAAAAAAAGGGGGAGGACCTAAAAATTACATGAGATTATATTTTATTATGTTTTGATTTTAAACAAATTTTCAGTTCATCTCAATAGCAAGGAGGATGTTAGTTAACTTTAAGACATCTTTTGTTTATGACATAGTTTTTGTTGGTATGTGTAAACTTTTAGGAAATTACCTTTTGTTGTAATTAAAAACCTAAAAACTAAGGTATTGTAATTTAACTTAGAAAATCTTATATAGTATATTATGTGGTCTAGCCTATTTTATTTATTTAAAATGTAATGTACGTATTTAATCAACTCATTGAATCTATACGCATGTGGACACACGCACACACATCTAATTAATTTTTTGTGTGAATATGGAATTATTGATGAGATCTTTGAAATGTGGAAATAAATTTGAAATCTTAATTTGTTGAATAGAATAATAGCTTGAAACAAATTGTGTACAGGATGATTGGACAATGATTTTGTGTTTGATGTCCATAATTTGGTATTGAAATACAAGGGGAAACTCTGCCAAAATTTTAGTATAAAATAATTTTTTTTCACCTTAATCTTAAATTGAATTACGATATTCTTATTTATAAGTTTAAGTATAAAGATTGGAGGTTGTTAGGGTATCAGAGCCCTAGTATGGGTTTAGGAGTTGAATTAAGATTTAATAAGTATTGAATTGTTCTAGGATGGCGCACACAAGGTAAAGTGTGATGACAGATCCCTTTTCAGCACAAAGACAGGGTCAAGATCTAGGTTTAGAGAAAAAAGAGAAAGAATTCCTTAGAGGATTTAGCCTCCTATATACCTGCAACATCCTATCCAAAATAAATGCCTCCTCCAGTAGTAGTGGTGCCAGTGGCAACCCTTGTACCATATACCGATTCGGTATTTATAGTTCAGATTGTGAGGGTAATGATGGAGGTGATGCCTCATGTGCCAATATTGGCACCCCCAGGAGCACCAACAGCGTAGGTACCACCAGTTGCCCCTGCACCGGTGGACAGTGTGGTTACACTAGTTCGGGTAGTAAAGAGCATGCGAGAGTTGGGGTGTAAGTCATTTGTAGGAGAACCAGATGCTATGATAGTAGGAAGGTGGTTATATACAGTAGAAGACATTATGGAACAAATTTGGGTGTAGAGGATTTGAGAGTGAATTGTGCCACTCATTTATTGTCAGACAGAGCACAATCTTGGTGGTATATAGTGCGATCTTGGAGACCTGCAGGGTTGTGGATATGGGCTTAGTTTCGAGTGCAATTTGAAAACTAGTTTTACTCATTATAAGATCAAAAGGTGAAGGAGCATGAGTTTTTTGGCCTTAATACAGGGTGATATGTCAGTACTCGACTATGAGAGGAGGTTCCATGACCTCTCAATGTTTGCTTCGCACTATGTTCCTACAGAGCAGCAATTAATTGAGAAACAACATGATGGGCTATAATAAGAGTTGAAACAAACATTGCTCCCCTTAAAGTTTAGGACAACTAGGGAACTATTGGAAGCAATTGAGGCCTTGGAGGCTTGTATGAAAGAGGGCCAACAAGGCCAGGTGAGTCTGGGCAAGTGAAAAGATACTAAGCAGATATCTAACCGACCTCCTTTTCCTAAAAAGGGCAAATGTCAATTTAGTCAATTCAAAAAAGAGGGAGGATCGACATACGAGTCCACTCAGAGTTCAAGAATGAGACTTGCCAGAGGGCAATCATACTCGCAGGGTGGTCCTATTGGGAGGACTCTAGAGTAGAAGACATACCCCCTATGATTGGTGTGGGAAGAGACATCCTAGGGACTATTTTGCCATACCTAGACGATGTTATATTTATCGGTGAGAGCACAGATGGAAGGATTGCCCTTATCTAGGTCAGGGTTGCTATTATTATGGAGGACAAGGTCATTTCAGGAGAAATTGCTCTAGGAGGATCGAGTTTGCACAGAGCTAGGGACAACAAACTAGGAGCCAGCAACAATCTGTCACTATAGATAGACTAGTGAGACAAACACAATCAGGGTTCAGTGGTACAAGAAGTCATCCTAGAGCATTAGGTGACAGGACTTAGGGTAAGATATTCAATATAACACAAGATGATGTTAGGGCTACTTTGGATGTTGTGACAGGTACCCTACATTTAGAGAGGATACACTACAAGATTTCACAGTTTTATCGACAAACAAAATTTGTCGGTAAGAGATTCAGATTTCGTTGGTAATTTTTTTACCGACTAAATCACCGACGGAAAGTGTCCGTCGACATATCTTTCGTTGGTAATACCACATTCCGTCGCTAAGTCTGTTAGTAAAAAAAAAAATATTACCGATGGTTTTACAGACAGAAATTGCAAGCCAAAAAAAATAATTCCCACTGGAAATATATCGACGAATTTATTCCGTGGGTAATAGTGGCATATCTAGTAAATATGTTGCAGCTCTCGGTAAAATGCCGACGAAAGGAATCCACCAATGAAACCGTCGGTAATTTTAGCATTTCCAGTAAATATTTTTGAACTCTTTGTGAAATGTCGACGGATACATGCCGTTTGTAAATCCGTTGGTGGGTATTATTATTTTTTATAAAAAAAATTATTTAGAATAAATAATATAAAATTATATAAATCAATAGTAAAAAAAACCAATAATGCAAATAAATTTTATTAAACATCAAAAATAAAAAAAAATAAAGTTAAATAATATTCATTACAAATTGAATGTGTTTCCAAAAATATATTAAATTAGCACAATGGCGGAGCTGGAGGAGGAGGAGGAGGATGTTGGTTGTTAGAAGACCAAAAAGGGGGCGCACACGTATCACCACTGTGTGATGCCATGTTTATGACCATTTGGCGAAGTTGTTCATAATTCGCCGAGAGTTGCTCGTATTTCTCGGTGAGATGAGTCGTGTGTTGTTCATAATTCGCCGATAGTTGCTTGTATTTTTTGGTGAGATGAGTCGTGTGTTGCTGCAAGGCCATGAACTCCTTAGATTGGGTGCTCGATACTGATTGGAAGCTCCCAATAGTTGAGACACTATTGGTCACCCTCAAGTTCTCAGCTGTAGTGTTGGAGAGCCCGTACACCCGATTTTTATTGGGTCTACCGGACGATCCTACCTCCATCCATAAATCTGGATCGAAATCTGGATGGGTCGAAGGATCGTCCCCATATCTCTCCCTCAACCGACTATTATAGGTCTCCTGAAAATGAAAAAAGAAATCATCATATTCAATTCAATAAAAATAATAACTTACGAAATAAAGTGGTTAAACGAACATACCACAAAGTGTTGAGCGCGGATGTCAACGAACTGTTGCACCCCCTTTTGATGGTCTTGACTCCGCATGTGCGTCTCAACCGACAGCTCCATTGGGCTCGGCTCACATCCAAGAGACGGAGACTGTAAGGAAAAAAACTAATTAAGTAACAACAAATTATTTAACGATATATTTCATTTAAATTAATCTTACCATCCGTTTTGCATATGCAGCAAACGAAACGGAGTTGCCAGTGTGCGTTGTCACTGAACCATGAATTGACCGATTCTGGTTGCCAGCATCGGACTGTGAGCATCGTATGAACTGCTCAGACGTCACATGCTCAATATATTGCTGCCATAATGTATAGTGGTTTGAAATTCCTCCAAACCGTCACGTCGTTCCAGCCTTGGATCTCTCGTATTTTTTTAACCTTCTTTTGTGCTTCATACCAAAAATCATGTAACCTGCTTCCATAGTGAGAAATTAGATTTTAAAACATAATTTTTTTAAGAAAATATTGTATTGTTTTCTATGTTACCTAGTTGCCGCGTGATTTTCCCACACCCTCCTCACAACAATGTCACGCGCATTGTCCCAGGTGAATTTATCCTGTGTATAAATAATTAATTTTAAATAAAAACAATAATTTATTTACAATTATATTAAAAATTTATTAAAAATAAGTTGGAAATTAGAAATTAATACCAACCTCAAATTTGTCAAACCATGCATCGATTTGAGGTATCCATTCAGGATGTCTGGATACCTGACTCCATTGAAATAATGGAATCTCCATCGACAATTTAAACGCCGATGATATTACTCGGGCGACCTCAATGTTTGTGAACCTAAAAATAAATTAAATTAATAAAATATTGTTTAGTTGTTCATAAATTATGTTATAATTAAAAAAAATTAAAACCAAAACAAACTTATATTGAAAAGTCGTCCTTCCACCCTGCCTTTGCACTGTGAAACCGCGTTGGAAGAGGCAGCATCTGTAGACGACGCAAGTGCCTCTTCTTGATGGGAAACTAAGGACATGTCATCCTCGCTGCTAGAAGAACTAGCTGCGACCCTATGTGAGCGACGAGATGTTGATTTCGTTCTACGCATCTACACAATTTTATACGAATAATTACATGATTAAATTTAATGACTAAAAAAAATTCGACAGCACCTCCCCTATACTGGAAACTATCCAAAGTTTTCAAACCTGCAAATATTGACAATAGCCACAACCAATTGACCACATGCAAAAATCTTGTATATAACCTAACATCTATACAAATAACAATTAAAATTAATGGAAATAATTGAACACATATCATGCAATAATAGAGTAAAATTTAGAGAAAATAATTAATTTATTCTTATATATTCAGCTACTAATTACAAGGTAAATTCAACAATAACAATTAAAATTCAATAAAGTATTCAATTATTATGACAATACAAACAATAAAATATATTGAATAAATTAAAAAAAAAACTATAGACTAACAATTAAAATTAATGGAAATAATTAAACACATATCATGCAATAATAGAGTAAAATTGAGAGAAAATAATTAAATTTCTACATATTCAATTACTAATTACAAGGTAAATTCAACAATAACAATTAAAATTCAACAAATTATTCAATTATTATGACAATAAAAACAATAAAATATATTGAATAAATTAAAAAAAACGATAAACTAACAATTAAAATTAATGGAAATAATTAAACACATATCATGCAATAATAGAGTAAAATTGAGAGAAAATAATTAAATTTATTCCTACATATTCAATTGCTAATTATAAGATAAATTCCACAATAACAATTAAAATTTAACAAAGTATTCAATTTATGGCAATACAAACAATAAAATATATTGAATAAATTAAAAAAAAAACTATAGACTTTAGGAATCAAAAATGCTTCCCTTTATAATGTGTTTATTTCAAGACTTTATATACATGATAAAAATACACCAAAACAAAAAATATAACAAAAATAACAATAGCTAAAACAAAGAAAAAAAATCTTGAAGTAAAATGAAGTAGAGGAAACACATACCTTTTAATTTGCTGAAGATTCAAGTAGAGATTACAAGCTAAACAAACAAAATATTTGAAGGAAATGAGATGGAAAAAAACGAAAATGAAAGATTGATAATGGAGCAGATGAAAAAATGAACTGAAGAGGCGGTCGTTGGGATTTATAGCGCAGTTTTACCGACGGACTCACCGACAAACATTTAAATAATATTAATTTTAATTATTCCGTCGGTGATGTTTCAAAATTTGTTGGTGATGTTTCAAATTTCGCACCATAATTTTTAATTACCCTATATATTTTTCACAGTTCGTCGGTATCTGTCGGCAATTACACACGGTCAGAGATGCATTTAATAACCTGCCCTTTGGAATTCACACCGTCTGTCAGTGATTTTGTCGGTGATTATGAACTGCTGACCAATCCTGGTAGACAGTTGTTCGTCTGTAAATTTATTTGTGATTGTGGTATTTGCAGTAAATATTTTTCAACTCTTTGTGAAATGCTAACGGACGGTTGTCCGACTGTAAAGTCATTGGTGATTGTGGCATTTGCAGTAAATATTTTTCAACTTCTATGAAATGCCGACAGATGGTAGTCCGTCTGTAAAGTCGTCGGTGATTGTGGCATTTCTAGTAAATATTTTTCAACTCTATGTGAAGTCGGTGATTGTGGCATTTGCATTAAATATCTTTCAATTCTCTGTGAAGTTGGTGATTGTCCATTTCCGTCGGTATGGACGTCGATGATAGTGCACTGTTGAAGACAGGTTATGTTTGTATTGCCTATTTACCATCCTGTAAACACTTAAATTACAAGTTGTCCATCGCACAAAACAATAACAACAGTTAACACTTATAAAATAAATATTTTGTGTTACAAAATATCATCCATAATATATATTACATGAAAAAACATGCTTTACACATTGCTTCATTTTGATAGTTAGTCAGAATTTTCTTCTTTTTCGTCGTCAATTGAATAGTCATCGCCTTCATCGCAATCTTCAATATGGATGTCATCATCTTCATCGACATTTGCTTGTCCGCTAGAGCTTAAAACAACTTTCAACTCCTCTACGTCAACATCAATAAGACTATCATCAAAAACACGAAAATTTGAATTTTCTTCCAAGTCAATTGAAGGAGCAACTCGATATGGTTCAACCAACTCATTAACTTGAAAGACTTCATCTTACACACTTCTATCTTTGTTCTCATCCTGAACAACCTCGACATAACCCCTGGGTTTTGTTTTTAAAATGGATAACAATCAACTCTTGATCGATCCTTTCTAAAGTAAGGGGTGTATGTGTAATAAACTTGTTGACATTGCTTTGCGAAAACAAAGACATCATTTACATTGCGGAGTCTAGCTTTTGAATTGATTTCAACCAGACCATAATGAAGATCAACTCTGATTCCTCTGACAGTTGTGTCATACCAATAGCATTTGAATAAAAACACTCTATTTTGCTCGCTATGATATTGTTGTTTGACGACCTCTTTTAATCTACCACAGTAGTCAACTTCTAACTCACTACTAGTCGATCCCTTAACACAAACACCGTTGTTGTATTTCTTTCTTCAATGCTCATATTCTTCAGTATGGAACACATATCCTTTGACAAAATACCCGTTGTAGCACTTAACCTTTCTTTCAAGGCCCAGGCTTGGTGAAGACAATGACTTAGCAGCACTCCTTTTCATTTGATAAACCTTTTATGTACTGTACAACAATGAACAGTAAATGAGAATTTCATAATTACATACAATAATTTTGCAAGAGATAATGAGTTTGTGATAGTACTTACATGTGTTCTGAACCACATGGCAAATTGTTCATCTTGTAATTGAAAGATTTGGGATTCAGTCAGTTGTGAGTTATTGGACAACAAATATTATTGCCTGCAAGGTTGTTCCAAATTATATGAGTTTATGATATTACAATATATAAATAGTATATTATTAACAAAGTTTAATTAGTAGTACATACATATATATATATATATATATACTTACTGAATAGAAGGTCTCAGCTCATCACAGTTAAATAGAATATAATTGTGTGTTTGTCTGAACTCTATTTCCGACAAATATCTTCCCCTTACGACATTTTTAGGCGTGGGTCGTCTAGGATTGCAGAATATTGACAAGTTCCCACTGGAAGGCACTTCACCGCCATCATCATGCTATGGAACGCGATTGATTCTCGTTCTCAAATGAGGTTCGAAATAGTACGAGATAAATGTTGAGATCTCCTCAACAATACAAGCTTCACATATCGAATCCTCAACATGCACCTTATTCTTAACCTTTTTCTTGAGATTAAACAAGTACTTGCATTGAATTAATCAAATATTTTCAATTAAGAAAAACAAATAAAATACTTTTATATATGAATTACATTGCAACTGTAATATCTAACCGTTCGAATGGGTACATCCATCTATACTGGACCGGTTCTCCAACTTTTGCCTCAAATGGTAGATGTATGGGGAGATGCTCCATTGAGTCAAAAAATAATGGAGGGAATATCATCTCAAGTTTGCATAGTGTCTCGATGATATTTGTTTCAAACCTCTCAATGTGATCAACATTCAACTTATTGGAGCATATATCTCTAAAGAAATGACTGATCTCCGTGAGTGCATCCCATATCCTTTTTGGCAACAAATCACTGTATGCTAATGGAATGAGTGTTTGCATAAACACGTGGCAGTCATGACTCTTCATTCTATACAATCTGTATTCCTCCGTATTAACCAACCTTGATATGTTGGAGGCATGTCCATCAGGGAAACGCAGACTCTTAAGCTATTTGTAGACTAGTAGTTGTGCATTTTTCTCTAACACGAAGCTTGCTCTTGGTTTTGCGACCCGTGACCCATCACAAACCAACTCCATATTTTGACGGTTACAGAACAAAGCTATATCCAATCTAGCCTTGATGTTGTCCTTTGTCTTCCCCTTCACATCCATGACGATGTTGAAAATGTTCTCAAACATGTTCTTTTCAATGTGCATGATGTCAAGGTTATGGCAGAGAAGATTAGTCTTCCAATAAGGAAGCTCCCAAAAGATACTTCACTTTAACCAATTATGGGTCAAACCAAAACCATGGAACTTCTACTTACCTGATTGAAGACCAAACACAATGTCACCGTACTCTGATACAAAATCATGCAATTCTTCACCAGAAAGATGCGGGGGTGCCATATCCTTTTCAACTCTACCAACAAAGAAATCATTTCTATTCTTTCTGTACCTGTGATTCAGTGGCAAGAAACGACGGTGACAGTAAAAAAAGAAGCTTTACCTCTGTTTGTTAGTGTGAATGCCTTGTTGTTTTCCATACAGTATGTACAAGCTAGTTTTCCATGTTTGCTCCATCCAGAAACCATTCCATAAGCTGGAAAATCATTGATAGTCCACATCAAAGCCGCCCTCATAATAAAATTTTGTTTCCTCGATATATCATAAGTCAAAGCTCTAGAGGACCACAACTGCATCAACTCATCAATCAACAGTCGAAAATAAACATCTATATTTCAGCCCGAGCTGCTTGGACCGGGTATGACAGTAGATAAAAACATGAACTCCAGCCTCATACACATTCCTGGTGGTAAGTGATAAACTGTGAGTATGATCGGCCAACAAAAATAAGAAGCAGGAAATGACCCGAATGTGTTGAATCTGTTTGTACACAACTTAAGACGCACGTTCCTTAATTCAGCTGAAAAGTGAGGATGCACACTGTTAAAGTGTTTCCACTCTTCATCGTTAAAAAGATGCACCATCACTCCATCAACCGCATCATGTGACTGGTGCCATGTCATGTGCTCAGCAGTCCTTGGTGACATGAATAACATATGCAGTCTAGGTGTGATTGACAAGTATCTAAGTTTTTTATATGCCACTAGAGTCTTTCCCCTACCAGTTTTGGGTTTGTAACGGGAATGCCCACATGTTATGCACTCGGTCAGCTAAGCATTTTTAAGGTAGAATAACAAGTAGAAGTTAGGGCACATGTTAATTTTCTAGTATTCTAAATCGAGGGGTTTCATCATGGACTTCGCAATATAGAAGTTCTCTTTCAGCATGTTCCCTTCAAGTAAAATGCTTCTCGCCCATTCAATAATTTTGTCATACCCGGCCTCACTCAACCCATGATCTGACTTGATGGTGAACACCTGTGCTATGGCCGATAATTTACTGTGGTTTGTGCAGCCATCCCATAATGGTTCGTCAGAATCTTTCAACAAATCAAAAAACCTAGCTGCATCTGCATTAGGTTCTTCTTCTATGATTGGACATTGACTGACATTACCTTAATTCATTCTCATTGCATCCATAACCATATTCCTGTAAGGATTACTGTTATCATTTGCAACTCCATGCACGTTGTTAGCATTAGAAGTTGACCCAACCACCCTTTCTCCCATGCTCTTATTACGAACAAATACTTCTCCGTATGCATACCAACACCAGTAATTCTCCATAAATC
>Ga0325410_1003132_pt1 | contig 18589 bp, 12 predicted proteins | sample PopdelMetagenome_16_FD_206182 | JGI IMG/M metagenome (GOLD analysis project Ga0325410, IMG submission 206182) | Populus deltoides microbial communities from Bellville, Georgia, United States - Xylem-PdIQD-R3 | ecosystem: Host-associated > Plants > Phyllosphere > Stem > Wood/Secondary xylem... | reverse complement strand
TTTTTATTGTTTCATTAAACTATATACAATTTCATCACGTATGAAATACATCCGATAAGGACTACAGTTTTCTTGGTTTCTTAAGAGCGCAACAACATAAGGTAAAATATAATCAGGAACAAAATTGAGATTGCGATCAAATTCTGAAAATACTTCGTCATTAATCAATCTCCGTCTAGTTTATATAGTGTCATTGAATAATGTTTAACACTAGTTTTTTAAATAAAATACAATTAAAAATAAAAAATAATTTTTTTATTTTACTGGGTCGGACCCGGTTCAATGTATTTTTAGCTTTGGACCGGACTCGGTCCAGCTGGAAGAGTGGAGAATGTCTCCACTGGAGAATGGTATAATATTCATGTGATTTCTCCGTGCAAAAAGCAGCAAAAAGCTGCTTTCTTAAACCTGCGGCACAACCACAGTTTATGGTGGGTCCTACTAGTAAAAAATTGTGTTTTTTGCTTAACCAAACAACAATATATGTGGCTACAGGTGAACCTCACCCACAGCCACAATACCAAACGACCATTTAAATGTGTTTTTGAATTGCGGTTTGTGAAAGAATTAACCCATGACCTCTTAAACTTCTTATACATGCAGTCGACTTCTCAAACAACAGAACTTTGCAAGAACCTCAACAATAGATTTCAATGCTTTAGAAGGATAACTACTAGCCTTTCAAATATTCAAATTACATGATGATGATAAGATATATGCAACTAGTCTATATATTTTTTATTTAACAAAGACTCTAGAATAGATAATAATATATTGTACTAAACCATTATTTCTAGTAAAGATTTCAGAACATAAGAAAGTTTTGCATGGTGTTATAGCCACTTATAAGACCACTATCCTTTTTCTTTTCTTTTCTTTTTGATCCACAATAGCCTCTCCATCCTCTTCTATTTCTGGTGTCACCTTCAACACTCCTATTACTCCAAAAGTTTCCAATCTTCTCATATCTATCAATGTCAGACATAATTCTTCAAATTATCTTGTCTGGAAATCACAAGTTCTACCCTATTTCAAAGGCCAAGATGTTTTTGGCTACCTTAATAGTATTATATCACCACTACCTTCTAAACCTATTATCTCTTCTCCCACTGACAATATTATCACTACCACTCATAACCCTCTTTATGATCAATGGTTGCGCCAAGATTCTTTGATTCTAGCTACCATTAACTCTTCTCTTACTAAAGATGTTATCACCAAAGTCTTATCCTACACAACTTCTCGTAAGGTATGGCTTGCCCTTAAACGTAGTTTCTCTTTTTTTTCTTGCGCAAAAACCATCCAAGTTCATATACAACTTGCCAATACAAAGAAAGGTGTAATGTCTGCTTACTTTTATTTCCTTCACATCAAACGTCTGTTGGATGAACTTGCTCTCGCCGGACAACCCCTAACCTGTGATGATATCTTCACTTAATTCATTGCTAGCCTTAGTTAGGAATATGATTCCTTAGCTTCAACAATCTCCTTTTGTCCTGATCCCATTACACTAGTAGAATTCTATTCCTTACTTCTTCTTTGTGAGTCTCGCGTCACTCACAATAATCAGCTTGTAACACTTGCTGCCTCAGTCCATCTTGCTTCTAGATAACCTCTAATGCATTCTCCATCTCAATTTTGATCATTTCCTGCTATACACACTCATGGTTGAGGATGAGGTGCTTGACTTTCCTATAGAGATACCTCTCAATCCATTTTTGTTATCTATTATGTATGTTTTAAACAAGGCCATATTGCCAGCAAATGTTATCATCGTTTTAATGTCTTCTATCAAGATCAATAACCTCGTCAACCTAAGCTTGAAGCCATGATTGCTGCTCAATTTCCATCCAATGAGAATGATTGGTATCCCGACATAAGAGCCACCATCACCTTACCAATGATGGTAACAATCTTTATATTTTCATGAACAACTATGATGGCCGGGATTATATTTAGGTGTCTAATAGTACAGATCTAAAAATAGTAAGGAGTGGCACTTCCATTCTTTCTTATCCTTTCAAATCTTTTATTTTTAATCAACTACTTCATGTGCCTGAAATTCATAAAAATATTTTTTTTGTTCATCATTTTTATCTTGAAAATAATGTTTTTTTTTTAATTTCATGTTTCTTTCTTCCCTGTGAAGGATTACTTAAGGAACATCTGGCATCATGAACCACTTAGTAATGGTCTTTATAGCTTTTCTACTTTCATTACATATTTTCAGGCACAAGATTTCTTTGGTGTTCACGTGTCTACTTCTCTTTAGCTTCATCGTCTTAGTCATACCTCTCTTCCTGTCATTAATAAAGCTATTTATTTATCTATAAAAACTAACAATTCTTCCATTTGTTCTTATTATCAATTGGCCAAGAGTCATACTTTGCCTTTTAAACTTATGCATATGTCTATTTCAAAACCTGTGAAGTTAATTTATTCTGATGTTTTAGGACCAACCCCTCTCTTGTCTACTTCTGGTGTAAGTTATTACATTAGCTTTTTAGATGTTGCTACTAAGTTTCTATGGTTGTTTCATTTAAAACTCAAATCTGATGCCCATCATATATTTATTCTTTTTCAAGCAACTATGGAACATCAATTTCATAGCAAACTTAAAGCACTTTAATTTGATTGGGGTGATGAGTTTCACAGCCTCAACATATACTTACACCATTAGGGCATTCAAAATAGAATCACTTATCCTTATACGCACCAACATGCTGATGTCATTGAAAAACGCCACAAGCAAATTGCTGAGATAGATCTAGCATTACTTGCTCATTCTCATCTACCCTAAATTGTTTGAGAAGATGCATTTCACTCTGCTATTTTTATCATTAACAAACTACCTACCCCAATGCTTCATAATAAATCCCCTTTTGAAATGGTCCATCATCTAAAACTATATTACAATTTTTTAAGAGCTTTTAGATGTGCCTACTGGCTTTATTTGCGTCCTTATAATCAACATAAAATGGATTTTTGTTCAAAAAGTTGCATATGTATTGGTTATAGCATTACCCATTATTGTTACAAAATGTCTTGATGTTTCTATTGGCAAACTATATGTCTCTTGTCATGTCATATCTGATGAATATATTTTTCCTTACCAAACTCCTACACTAGTCCAGTATCCTTCTCATACTCTTTTTATTAATCTCCCTCATTAGTTAAATATGTCTTGGTCTGGTGTTACACCTTCTACAGGTATTACACCTTCCTCAACATCTATATGCTCTCTCTCTCTATGAATTCATTGTCATGTCTAAACAATTCTATTCATGTTACTATATTTTCCCCTATCAGAGATGTTGCTACTGCTACACAATCCGAAGACCAACATTCATTTTCATTATCCATCTTCCTACTTTAAATGACTTACAATGTCCAACTTATGATCACTCGCAGTAAAAACAACATTCATTAACCTAAATTGATTTCTAACTCCCACGTTCGTTATCTTATTCTCAAAGTTCTCATGTCTACATTTTAGTAATAACTTCGAACCTTCCTGCCATTCTGAAGCTGTCAAACATCCATATTGACTAGAGGCCATGAACAAGGATTTTATTTTCTTATTATCTAATGGCACTTGGATTTTAGTTCTTGAACCATATACTACCAATATCATTGGTTGTAAGTGAGTATACAAAATTAAACATAAAACTGATGGAATGATTGACAAGTACAAGACCAGGTTGGTTGCTAAAGAGTTTCATCAATAAAAAGGCATTGATTTGGGGGAGAATTTCAGCCTTGTTGTTAAACCAACAACAATCTGATTGATTCATTCCTTGGTAGTCTCACGTGGTTGGCATATAATACAAATTGATGTGCAAAATGCCTCTTACATGGTATTCTCAATAAACTTGTCTACATGGCTTAGCCTCCAGGTTCCATTCACCATTAGCTACCTAATCATGTTTACAAATTAAATAAGTCTCTATATTGACTTTGTCAGGCCCCGAGGGCTTGGTTCTCTAGGTTGACTAACAAACTACAAGCCATTGGCTTTATCGGTAGCAAGACTGATCATTCACTTTATGTTTATCATTATGGATCTATCACCATCTATTTATTAATCTATGTTGATGGCATAATCTTAACTGACTCTAGTGTTCATTCTATTAGCAGTGTTATTCTTTTATTATAGAAAAATTTTGTTGTCAAAGATATAGGTATACTAGGTTTCTTCCTAGGCATTGAAGCCATACAAGAGGATCATGACATGTTCTTATCTCAATAATATTATATATTGGATCTTTTGTCCGCAACAAAATGGACAAGGCAAAGCCATGTATTACCCGAATATCTCCTTCACAGTCTGACATCAATTCTACTCGCAGTTCATTTTCATGACCTACAGTTGTATCGCAGTGTTGTTCATGGCCTACAGTATTTGTCGCTTACCTGACTTGATCTTACATTTGCTATCCATAAAGTGAGCAAATATATGCATCATCCTATAAAGGTGCATTGGGCCACATTCAAATGAATCATGCATTATTTAAAGCACATTATACATCATACCTTGTTGATTTAACCATCATTTACTCTTCAGCTTCAGACTTTTAATGATGTCGATTCGGCAGCAGATTGTGACAACAGATGATCCATTGGAGCTTACTATGTCCATCTAGGCTCTAACTTGATTTCTTAAAGTTGAAAACAACAACACACAATTGCTTGACGTAGCACAAAGGCAAAATACAAAGCTCTCGCTAACACTATTATAAAAATTCAATGGCTAAAACCGGTGTTAGTTAATCTTCATATTTCAATTCCTCCCTCTCTGATTCTATGATGTGAAAATTATTCAATGGCTAAAGTCTTTGATTTTATGATCTTTAGGGAAGGGAGAGAGTCACTGGAAAAATTATTCAGAGAGAAAGCTTTGAGTGGTTGGATTTTAGAAACTAATGACTTTGATCTTGGTATCTATAAATTTGTCTTTGAGAGAAGAACTTAATGGAGGAGGTTTGCACCTTGAATGATGTCAAAAAATAGACCAGAATTCAATAATGTTTTAAAAAACAAAATAGTTGGATTTTGAGTTTTTGGGGTGATTAACATGTGTTTTATAGTTGAAAAAAGGTTATATCAGTTCATGGGATGTTTTGTTTTTTATTTTTTAGATGAAGAAATAGTTGAAATCTAGGTTATTGTGGTCTGAAAACTTGGACCTTGATTTTCTAGTCACCACAATTGTCTCTGGTAACTAAAAAAAGATAGCAGATGAACGTTACATCATCTTTGTTGGTTAGCGACGTGTTGTTCATAAATTTTTTTAGATGGGTTAGGCGTGCATGTCCAGCCCATGAGTGCCTAACCCATCAATGTTTTTAATCATATTTTTCTCATTTTTCATTTTTCACATTTTATATTTGAATAAGTGTTAAATAAATTTATTTAAATGATTTTTAAATAATTATTTAAATATTTTCTTATTTTTAAATAATATTAACATCTTCTGTGGTAATATTAGAGATTTATTTTTTTAATAATTATATAAGTATTCAATATGCATAGTTTTATAGAAGCAAACGAAATATTTATTTTTAAATTTTTTATTATAATTTTTTTATATGATTCTTATCAACATTATTATTTTTTAATATATTCATGTCAAAATTATGAATTGATTATTTTATAGTTTTGTCTAATTAAAACTTGCTTTGAAGATTATTATATGTTTTTTTTTTAAAATTCCAATAAGAAATATTTTAGAAAAACATAACATATTAATAAAATAAGAGAAAGAGGCATTGATTAAAAAGATATGTGTTTTTATCCTAATTTTAAATTTCTAGAATTTTTTGGATATATGTAATAAAGCTAATGGGAATTATACTTTTTTTAAAAAAAAAAAAAATAACAAGGAAAATTAAATTATGCGAGGAACATTCTTTTAAATTAAAAACTAATTTAGAATCTCACCCGTAACTCGGGTTACTGGCTAGATGACAGCTACGAAGTCTCATTATTCCAAATGCATCAAAACCAAAAATTGATTTGCAAAGAGAAGGCCAACTTCGACATGTTAAAGATATTGCTATTCTGCAGCCTGCATTCAAAAGCGTTTGAAAAGTTTTATACTTTTCTCATCCTATTTATTTTTATGTTTTGAAATTATTTTTTTTAAAAATTAAATTATTTTTATTTTTTTATTTTAAATTAATATTTTTTTTGATATTTTCAAATCATTTTAATATATTGATATTAAAAATAATTTTTAAAAAATAAAAAAATATTATTTTAATATATTTTTAAATAAAAACAATTATAACCTACTCCAAAAATATCTTCCTTCCAGGTTTCAGCAAAGCACGAAGCCCAACTGGACAAAAAGAGAAACTCGCGCGCCAGGTAGGGGTCGAACCTACGACTTTCTGCTTAGGAAACAGACGCTCTATCCACTGAGCTACAGGCGCTTGATGCCGTATCTCGGCTTACTTAATTAATTTATCTAATTCCACCGAGGATTTCTTAAAATATTGCCGGATTACCTTCCTCGGAGATGAAAGTGAAACTGATCGCGATTGCAAGGGTAAAAGTTCATGTCTTCGCAACTCATCAGAGCATTGGGAAAGGCAAATTGGCAGATTGTTAAACAGTTTGCCTTTTGACTGTGAAACCAAATACCTTAAAACAACTAGCTATGACAGTGAACCATATTGTTTTTTTATTATTATTAAACGGAACTAGAATTATTTGTTAGAAAAAAATCAAAATTAATATAACAATATATAATATGTGTTTTAATTTATTGCATATGAGTTGTAAAAAAAACTTATATAGTTTAGTTTTATTTAAATAACTTACTACAAATATATAATGATCTTTGTATAGGGTAAAATGTTTGAAGCAATACCAAATTGAGTCAAAGTAATGAAGTTAATTTTATCTTCATAATATATCCATCACTTTAATGTTTTTGGTCTTTATACCTATTAAATATAAACATACAAAGTATATAAAAAACATTAGTCAAAGCAAAGCATTATTTATGTTTGATAAACTTTGAAATAAAACAAAAAATAATAAGGAATGATTCTTAACAATGTTGATTCTAATAAGAGGTTGCTCATTAATCAACGCAAATTCTTTATAAACTGAAACACATTGGGCTTGCTCAACCATAACTTCAACATTATACATTGGAGTTGGTTCACTAGATTATGAGTTATCAATAATTTTTTTTTTAAAAAAAAATCAATTCTTCTTATTTTGTTCATGGTTCAACCTAATATCAAAACATATATCGTGAGAAAAAATTGATAATTTTGATGGCTCTGCTAAAAACAAAACATAAAAAAATCCAAATATAATCAAAACAAACCAATAAAATATATCTAATTAATTAGAAAAAAAAATGACTATAACAAGAATTCAAAAAACAATTGGTAGAATTAGTAGATTTGAGAACAAAAAGGAGCAAAAATGGTAGAATTATTGAATAATTATTCCAAAATTATTTAAATAATTATATTTTAAAAGAATTAAATTAAAATATGAAAAGAGAAAAAAAATGAGAAAACAAATTAAAGGCTAAGTGCATATAGGTTGACATGCGTTTGACCCAACTTGAAAACTAGTTCCATGCAATTATTTTTTATCTTTTGTTTCTTAAATGCTAGGTGCATAGAATAATTTTTGTTTCTTTTGTTCCTAACAACAATAAAAAAACATTTTGATTGACCTGAAAAGGCAAAATAAAATCAAATAGAAGAGAAGGATAGAAGAGAAGGTTCTTGTACTCTGATCTATTTTTTTATGGTATCGTTAGTGTGGAAACAACCTCTATTAAGTTTCAATCTACTTTTTTATGGCATCATTGAATGTGCAAACAACCTCTATTAAGTTCCAATCTCAAATACGAATTCATATACATTAAAACTGAAGTTATTAGTGGCTGAAATCTAGCAACCGAAAATCTTTCTTTTCTTTTAAATTTTTTAGTGACTTTATCTCTACTCTCTAAAGTTTTAGGATCTAAAATGTAAAATGAATGAACTTTGGAACCTAAATAAACATTCCAAAACCATAAGGGACAAAACTTTAGAAAATCAAAATTAAGGGATTAAACTATAGATTTATGCATCTTTTAATACTAAACATGGAAATAAGTTTTCATTTTTTCCAAATATCAATTTTGGTCCCTTTTCTCTTAATTTTTTTTTTGTAATAATTAAAAATCCTTTCATGTAAAATCAATATGCCATTCAATATCGAAACAATCTCAAAAACGTAGTTAACGTGATAAAAGGCAATAAAAGGAGTATGAAAAAGTCTAGAATAAAAACAAAGGAACTTTTGAGGATTAAATTGAAAGAAACTAAAGTTGAATGACCAAATTGAATAAAAACAATCAAGGGACTGAGCTTAAAAATTTGCATAGTGAACAATGTTATATATACTGTTTTGTGAGAGAACAAACAAGAAGGTTTTACCTTTTTTAGTTGGTTTTAATAAACTAAAACATAATGGTATCTTATTATTTATAAAGCACTCTTCCCATACTCAATTTTTTATAGTCATGTCAGTATTCATTTTAGAGTGAATAAAATATTTTTTTATATTTCAATCCTTGTATTTCCTTACATTTATCATTTGGTTATAAAAATTTAATTGTTTTTACATATCAATCCCTAGTTGTTGGGGAGAGAATTGCCGAAAAGGAAGAGACAAATTTTTTTTTCGACGAGAAAAATATTAATATTGGTATCAATTGGTTCATCTTGTCATGGGAAGCTCACTAGAGGTTGTTCGAAGCTCTAATTATATCGAAAAATTATAAATCAAAATTTAAAAAGTTTGATTTGACTTGATTTTAGTTTTTAGATAAATTAAAGCATGTTTTGGACCTGGCAATAGAGTTATTGAGGTTTTAATAGGGATGACAATGGATATCCATAGGTTGAGTTTTACAATATCCATACCCTAACCTTGAATTTTTACCAGAACCTAATCGAGTACAAACTAAACCTGACCTAATCAGGTTTCGGGAATCCATAGTTATCTATGGGGTATTCAATAGCTTAAATCTTCAATTAGTTTCTCGAATATAAACAACTATGTTAATGATCAGCCATATTGAAACAAAGGTTGGAACTAAAATGATTAGCAACTTCTGTCCAAGAGAACCATTTGATTTCCTTACATTCTCAGTTGCATGAGAATGATAAGAGTACAAAATCCATGGTAACTTAATTGAAGTAAAACAATAACAATTATTTTAGAAAAAAAAAGACCCTCCCTTCACTAACTAACTTTTTTTAATGGAAAGTTAGTGTATTTTAAATCCAAACAATGGTGTACTATTTATTGCAAAATTTAGAGCCAAGCAAAGAGATAGTGTACTATGATTTGTCATTCCTATCACATCTTTTCTCCATATATGACTTTTTCCTCCTCCAACAAACTCAATCTCCCCTTCCAACAATTATAAACTACCACAAAAAAACTCAATAAAAACCAACCTTTTCCTTCTTCTTTAACAAATCTAATATCCCTTTCTAACAATCATAAACCACCATAAAAAAACTCAATAGAAGTCCCCCTTTTTTTCTATCTCTTCTTAACACTAACATAACCCCTCTCAACCATAACTTCACCATAAAAAAATTCAAAAGCCCTGACCTACATCCATCATATATCAATCTCGTAGTAACTTAAAATAACCACAAATCAATCCAATAGCCTTTTCACCAAAATCAAATCTCGAAATCCTTCCAAATATAGATGAAAATCCATCCAAAACCAACATGAAAGTTAAACAAAATATGACCCAAACTCATTCCAACCTCTACCCTTCATGAGAAACATAAGATCCTAGAAAAAAATAGAGATTGGAGAACCAAAAACCCAACATCCAACCTTTATTTAATGGTTTGATTTGTGAAAAAAGAAAAGAAAAGAAAAGAACAAGAAGTGGTTAGAGAGGCTATGACACAAATGTGTAAAAAAACTAACTTTCTTTATTTATTTATGCTTGGTACAAATATAAAATTCTCGAACGTTAAAGCCTTTCATGTAATTTGGATCAAGTTGGGTTTCAAGTTGAGGAAGACAATATTCATACCCTACTTGAACCCGATATTTTGACTTCGAGTATTACGAGAACCTGAACAAGAAAAAAATTCCTACCCATTCAGGTTATTTCTGGTCGATTCGGGTGAAATTGCCATCCCTAGGTTCTAATAAAATTTTATGGGTGTGTTGTAGAAAAATTAAAAAGGATGAAAAATTGTTTTGGATATTCGAAAAATTATGCCTAATTTTATGGTCACTAGAGGTGACTGAAAATCATTGCTGTAGATGATGTGTCGCCCACTCCTTAAAAAAAAAAAACTAAGTGCACAGGCCTGGCATGAACTTCTTTCTAAAATGCAGGTGCGTCCAACTTTTTTTTTAAATCCAGCTGCACGAGCTTGGTCTTGTAAGCCACTCTTATAACATCTCCTCCAAAGCATACTTTTCTTTCTATTAATTATTGGTTTAAGAGGTTCAAAGGATTTTTTACTATATAACACAACGGTTTGTACTCTACCAATTCCTCCAATTCTAATATTTTCAAATTAAGATCCCCAATAACATACCATCTTTTAGAGCTTTTCCTAGATTATTTATCAAGTTTTGAATCAAAGATTGATACTTGGTAATTGCATCCCAGGTACCTTTTACTTGAAAAATACTTATGATCAAAAAATCATTTGCCATGCTTATTTATTGCGATATGAAAAGGTTAGAATGTTAATGAGATTACCACCTCAATTTTGTTTATTCATATGTACAATTATTGGTAGTGTATATGCTTTGTAGCCAATCAGTTGGTTAATGTGACATTGACTTTGTTTATATAAATATATTTAATTTATTAATAAAAGCTTATTTATTTTTAATATTTATCAAATATCAGATTAATATATTAAATATTTGATTAATGAATCTAGAGTAAAAATAAGTTATTGGGTTAAAAATATTTTATAAAGAAAATTATAAAGTTGTTATAATTATGAGATTCTTATTGGATTAAAGCATTGTTCATAAAATAATCATGGTCAATGCTCTATTAAGATTAAATATTAATTAGAGCTGTTGAGACTAGTATTGTAACACCCCGAAATTTCTATAACCTTTTGATCCTTGAAACTCGGGAAAAACAGGGTAATGTTTTTTTACACATTCTGAAATATTCATATAAACACTACCAAAAGTTTTACTAAAATTTTGGTAGTGTTTCTTATATATTCAGGACGTCCCAAGTTATTGACAAACATCCATGCATTTCCATAACAACTTTACAACTCTTTAATTTAATCATCTCGGATCATATCTCATCATTATTTCAACAATAGATTCATATTTTTTTTTAAGTATAACATCCCCTTTTAGCATTAAAGACAAATGTTAATAGAATAAATGAAACAACATTTAAACCATAATAAAATCATAATCATTAACAACTTGAATAACTTGAGTTAGCTTTACAAGGGCAAGAAGATAAAAACTTTTAGATCACATGTTATTAATTCATAATTTATTTATTTACAGACCTAAAAGATATAAGATGCCTTAATGTTTATCATCACTACTTGTAGCTAAAAGGAAATTTGTAGTATTGAGCTACTATTTCTAGCATATTGGAGTTGAACCTGAAACAGACAATTAACATTGTAATATAACCAATTATCGTTACAATCATTAAAAGATATTAAGCACAAAAGTCAATAATTTCTTTGATTTCCTATCTTTTTAACCAATCATTTCCATACTTAAACTTATTGATTAATCAATTCAATCCTTAATCTTACAATCAATTTGATTATAGCCTTATAAGTGTCTATACTCCAATTATTTCACTCAGATGTGAATTCATCTTTCCATTCCATTACTTACCTTACCTTTGTCAATCTAAGTATTGTGATTTCCACGCCATGATTTTCATTAGTCATATCAATCTAAGTGCATAGTCCTCTAATTTTCAGACAACTTAAATCAATATTTTAGTACAATCCCAATCGATCCCTAATTTACTATAAAAACCCCAAAATATAACTCAGATACAAATCATATCAACTTTTGTTTTATTCTCTACTATTGTTCTAAAACTACCATTAACTTTATATCTTATGATATATTTCTTGTTCATTATACAAAATAAAAGTGGGTCCTTTTATGGAGCCTCCACCTCCTAGTTGTCAATGAGGTAAATGCTCTAATGGATCAACAATTTTGATCCATACTTCTAGTCTCCAATTGTATATCCTAACCTCTTCACAACCATCTTAAACTCAATTAATCTACACTTACACACCCTATGCTATCATTAGGGCCTAAAAATCCTCCCCATGTGAACTTCCATAAAAACTATTTTTTTTTCTATTCTTACACCACGATCTGGCTCTCCTAACAGCCTAGAAACAAGACATAATTAGTCCATCTTGATAATTTAACTTGACATCACACACACATATACTTTTTATCATCCCACTTTACTTCCAATATTTCCATCACTCGTAGTATATCTAAACATCACTTTTATTCCATATATAAATCCTAAGAACAATGGTCATTCACTCCTCATATGTATTGGCCTACACTAATTCATCATTTTTTAATTTGACTACTAACATCATTATTCATTACTTTGGGACACTTCTATTGTCTTAACCATCCTATCTTTTATTTACACCTCACCTTAATCTCCTTCTATAAGTTTTCTAAACAAACCAACCCTCTCCTTTAGATACACACAATATCCATTTGGATTTATTTCTTCATCACCAACCCTTACTCTGCCATCCTTATGACCTATCATGAGTTTTTCTTTGTTAATAACTTTTCCATATTTTATTTGCAATTAAACAATCTCATTTTTAATCTCAACTAATACCATTAGTCCCATCTCATGACATATTTATTAAACTGTGTTCATCACATTTAAACTTTTTACTACAATTTGATGTCTTGTTTAAAGCTTGTTATCCATATAGTTGTCACATTATTCTGGTCATCCTCACAATGATACCAATCAAATACGATCATCAACTCAAGAATGCCAACAAACCTGGCCATCCACACAAGGATGCCAATCAAATCTGCCCATCTAGTCATCCATATAAGGATATCAAGCCAATCAAAACCAACCATCCATATAACGACATTAATCAAATTCGACCATTACACAAGAACACCAATCAAATCAAATTTGGTCATCCATACAAGGATGTCAATCAAATTCAGCCACCCACACAAGAATGTCAATTCGGTCATCCACATAAAGATGTTAATCAAATCCGATCATCCATGCAAGGACGTCGATCAAATCTGGCCATCCATACAAGATGCCAATCAAATCTGGTCATCCACGCAAAGAAGCTAATTAAATCTGATCATCCACACAAGATGTCAATCAAGTCTGGTCATGCAAACAAGGATGCTAATCAATTTCTCTTAGTTCTTTCACTTTATTTATTCTTTGTGTGTGTGTGTGTTTGTGTGTACACAGTTTCAATATTAAAAGCTCGAATATGCATTTAAAGGATTCACTGTTATACAATTAATAAAACTTTAAAAGTAATTGTGAGGTGTCAAACACCTATCTGATGCCTTTGTAGGGATATGGTCCTCCTACTCCAAGTTCTTACTTTGAAAATCCCTCAAGAATTTTAATAAGTATCTCATATCAATGTCAAACACCTACTTGATGCCTTTGTTAAAATTTTAATAACTTGGCTACTCACATCATCATCTATGATTGAAATAAACTTTCAAACACATGATAAATATTAGTCCAATGTATCTATTTTTAGATGTTACATAAATCTATCCTCCTTAATCATACTAGCAAATATTTTTATATAATAACTTGATCCCATCATGTTTTGAGAATTGATTTAACATCTATAATGCACATTTGCTTTCTTTTGATCATAATAGTCATACATATTCATAATTTTTATCACGGATCACACATACATGTATTTTTGATATTCATACTTATTCTTATTAATTTAAATATTAGACCCTTTAACCAACATCAATTCCAAGCAACAATTCAAAATTTATTAGTACGGGTCGGTTTAGTCCACCCAAACCTGTATAATTTTTAGTTTTTTATTCATAAATAAAGTTTTAGAACTAAGTTTTAAGCATGGTTTATCTCTATGAAAAGCTAAGACATAAATATACAACTTTGATGAAGAAAAGAAAACCTCGTTCTTCCATCAACACACCCAAAACTACCTATTACAGTAATATATGCAATCTGTCCAGAAAGATTCAGTTTGACCTTCCTTTTGTTTTCTATCTATATCTGGAGTTTTTTAGCTCCAAATTAAGCAAATTCGATTCCATTTAAAAGTTAACATCCCTGAATACAACTTTCATAAAGAAATATATTTCAAATTCCCTCATTTACTAGTTCTAATTCCAGCTAAAATGCATGTAATAAAACAACTAGATTTTCAACTTGCATATTTGATTCATAACTAAGTATTTTCATGCATTTCTTCACCATTCATGACAATCATTTCCATTCAATACATCTTTTAGCATCATTTACACAAGTCTCTCAATATTAAACTTAATTACACAACACAAATCATTCATCCATAACTAGACAATTTTACTTAAACCTTTCCAAACATATTATCAATGCATCATTACACATTAAACACACACAATTACACAACACAATCATTCCTTCAATTATTGTATCTTGGCTGAAATCTTTCTAATAAAAAAGGGTATATTTTTCTTCTAACTTCTTAATTCACACTAGACTCACTTGTCATTTATGTCCAAGAACATGCTTTTAAACCAAAATTATCATTACAACAACTTAATCCTATAAAATTCAACATTCCATAATAATTCATTCAACACTTTAAAATTCAATTCATGCCAAAACACAAATCAAACATAAGAAAGATGGTTCTTACCTTTTAATCATAGGGTATTAAAAGAAATTTGCAAAGGAAATCAAGTTTTCCTTCACCTTCTCTTCCTCATCTTTCTAACTTATATTTTTCTTCTTTCTCCCAAGCTTAAATAAACCTTATTCTATCTCAATTTTCTCTACTCCTTTTTAAAGCATTTATTATCATAATTTCACAATTTTCCGTCATGAATTTAATGGAAAAAGAATAAAAACCCTAACCTCCAGTTTCTTCTCTTTTTCTTATTTTCCAGTAGCTTATGCCAACTTTAAAGAGAAGAAGAAGCTAGATTTTATTGCTAAATGATTGTTTTACCTCTATTTTTTTTACCCAACTATCCACAGTCTTTCAAGGCCTCTTTGAACTTCGATTTCTCAACAGTTTTAACCCAAGGTAAAACAATATGTCAAGTGACTCCACTTAAAATTTCAATCCTATCTGACTATCGGTTTAAAAATTATGTTTGATAGTGTAAAACTAGTTAGTACGTGATTTTACATCAGAAATCTGAATTTTTTTATTCAATCCATATTGGAATCATATAGTTTATTTTACTAAGTCCTTGGGACTATCTCCTTGCTTCAAAATATATATATTTTGTCTTTCCTATTTTACAGACTTACCATTGTTTCACAATAATATTACTAATTCTTAATCGGGGTTTACACCAACACTCTTTTTTTTTTTAAATAGTTCTTTCTTAATTTTTATCCTTCATTTCCATTATAATTCTTTGGAATTATCCTCATTCTTAAAACACATTCATTTAAATTTTTTTCTAATTCTTCTGTCGTTGAAACTCGTTATGGGTTTTATCGACGTTATAAATTTTAAGCTAAAATTCATAATTCATTTTAATGTCAACAGTACCTTTAAATTTATATATGGAGGTCATTCCCCCCATTACACATCACATTATTTTTATTTCCATCATTTATTTATATTTTTCTATTTTGAGTTTCTATTACTCGTCAAGGCCTTATTACATCTGGTCTTATATCGTGGTTTACAAGTACATATTATGTTCTTTTCTTTGTGAAATGAAGTAATTGTTCTCATATACTAAGGTATGAGGGATACTTGAAACTAATATGTAGGTGTTTGTCAAATGACATGTTTACTGAAATTACTCACATGAAAATTCTTTATGAAGTGATCACTTATATCTTTGGCAAAACTCATGTGATGGTTGTGTAAATGATCTTTAGACTTAAGATCACTAAGTTATCTTATATAGAAAGTGTTATATTTTGATCTTGCTATATATTGTCCTAATCAAGGGTAACAAATAGGCATATATTGGGTATAACATGAACTATATGAAGGTATTTAAGTAATCAAGAGAGGATTCATCACTCTTGATGAATTAAGAAAAATGTTTCATTTGTTCTTAAATAGTATTGATTGTAAATCCTAGTGCAATGTAAAATGAGATTTGTAAAGAGTTTCAAATCTTATTCAAAGAATCAATGACTATGGTGCTAAGAACAAACATGATTTCACATAATAGACACACTTCATGTTATAATATCTAAATTAAAACATTGTTGATGAAAAAATAATAATTATATTGAAAAACTGGTCAATTAAAGTTAAATTAAATCACTTATGATTTTTCTAATTTTTAAGAAATCATGATAGATTGTTAGACATCATACTTGATTTTCACACACGCACGCACGCACGCACAATCTAGGAAAAAATCAAAATACCAAGGCTCCGTTTGTTTGCTGGAAAATAGTTTCTTTTTGGAAAGTGAATTCAGGGAAAGTGAATTATTTTATGATGTTTGGTAGTGTAATGAAAAATAAGTTGGAAAACACTTTACAGTGTTTGGTTATATGATGGAAAATAAGCTGGAAAATAACTTATTAATATTTTATTTTTCTTAAGTTTATTAAAAAAATGAGGAACAAATCTTATAAATTAAAAGGTTGAATGAGAATGAAATTGAAAAAAATATAATTTCATAAATTATCTCAAATAAAATAAATAATAATCAAAATAATAAAGATCAAATCTAAAAAATAAAAAAAAATGAAAGATGAAGAGATTAAAATAATAATAATTAACACATAAATTATTTTAAATAAAATAAGTAACAATCAAAAGAATGAGGACCAAATTTGATAGATAAAAAATTTCAAAATTTTTAAATAAAAAAATAATAAGGGAAAAGCAAATAACAATTATAAAAATATATATTTTAAAAGATGAAATTGAAAAATAAATATTCAAAACAAAATATATATATATATATATATATATAGCAATCAAAAGTTTGAGGATCAAATTTGATATAATCAGCAAATGGAATGGACTTTTCAGCCCCGCTTGTTTGCTGGAAAGAAGTTTTTTTTTGAAAAATAAATTCCAGAAAAATAAATTTCAGGAAAGTGAATTATTTTCTAATGTTTGATAGTGTAATAGAAAATAAGTTGGAAAATATTTTCCAGTGTTTGGTTATGTCATGAAAAATAAGCTGAAAAATAATTTATTAATGTTTTATTTTTCTCAAGTTTTTTTAAATAATAAGAAACAAATCTTACAAATTAAAAAGTTGAATGAGAATGAAATTGAAAAAAAATATATAATTTTATAAATTATCTTAAATCAAATAAATAATAATCAAAATAATAGAGATCAAATCTAAAAAATAAAAAAAAATGAAAGATGAAATTAAAATAATAATAATTAACATTTCATAAATTATTTTTTAAAAAATAAGTAATAATCAAAAGAATGAGGACCAAATTTGATAGATAAAAAATTTCAATAAAAAAATGACAAGAAAAAAACAAATAACAATTATAAAAATGAGAACCAAAGTTAATATAAAAATTAAATTTTAAGAGATGAAATTGAAAAATAAATATTCAAAACAAAATATATATAGCAATCAAAAGTTTGAGGACCAAATTTAATATAATCAGCAAATAATATGACATTTCTAAATTTTTCACAACTTCCGGAAAGTGTTTTTCGCCCAAATTTTACAGGAAAACACTTTCCTGAAAACCAAGTTAAATTTTCCTTTGACTGGAAAGTGTTTTCCGTTGACCAACTTTCCTAATGTCAAACAAACACAAGAAAGTTTGGAAAATGGTTTCCTAAAAAATACATTCCGGGACACAAACATAACCTTAGTATGCACATGCCACTCTTAGTATGCACATAATCCATATTGCAGAATTGCAATAGTATGCTTGCTGCTTAGTCACACTATTCAAATATTGGGACAGTTGATGCCTCTCGCACGCAAAACTGAAAGCACATCTAAATAGAAGGGAGACTTTAAAATTGAACATGATATAATCTTGTGGACTACATATCATCAAAGTTAATGCCTAGTACTACATATTTTTATTTTTTTTTGGATTCGAGGAAACTCCACCCCTCAGAAAGCGTATTTTATAAGCCCAGGTGAGCGAGTAAAACCCCAGCTATCTAGGTTCTTACAAGAGGTGCACGCCCTAACTCGAACTTGAGACCTGCTGTACAGATCTCAAGCCCTTTGTCATAACGCTATGCCCCTTTGCCATCAGCCTAGTACTACATTGTGCAGCTTTATATAGAAAATACGATTCACTAATAAAAACAAAAATTACACAAGATGTGTACGATATCCTTCAACACCCACATCA
>Ga0325410_1003128_pt1 | contig 18606 bp, 16 predicted proteins | sample PopdelMetagenome_16_FD_206182 | JGI IMG/M metagenome (GOLD analysis project Ga0325410, IMG submission 206182) | Populus deltoides microbial communities from Bellville, Georgia, United States - Xylem-PdIQD-R3 | ecosystem: Host-associated > Plants > Phyllosphere > Stem > Wood/Secondary xylem... | reverse complement strand
ATAAATTTATAGTTTTTTTTTTAATTTATTTTTTAAATCATAATCATAAAAGTTATGCAATGCTCAACACAACAATTGATACTAGCATGGGGCAATCACTTTGTTGTGGTGTAACTTTCAGCTGGCAATTTATGCTTTCAATTCTAGCAATGAGGTAGTTCCCTTCATAAATTTGGACCCATGATTTCCATTAGTCTGTATTATTTTTTTAATTTGATGTTGACCAATCAGAAATTATAAAAATATAATTGTTACATTGGGTTTGAAAATTGACTTGAAAAGGAGTTTGAGTTATTATGTCAACTCAAATTAATTATTTTTATTAAAAAAATTAGTTTTGTTTTTTTAATTCTTGTTGTTGACATCTGATAGTGAAATGAAAATGAAAAGAAGCTAAGGAGAAAAAAAAAATATATATATATATAAAGAAACTAAAAACCAAAAATGCCCCCACGCAGGATCGAACTACGGACCTTCAGTTTACAAGACTGACGCTCTACCACTGAGCTATAGGGGCTTTTCGGGTACAGGTTATAAAACTATATTTACTAATCATCAGATTAAAAAGGAGCGTTAACCGGGTGGCTTCTTATTAAAGGTGTAAAAAATGCATATGTTTATTTATAGTAATGCATTTAATGCTATAAACTCTGGCCATGGAAGTTCTGTAATAGTAGAGTGTGTTATTGACCCAGTTGAGATCACAACAACCATGCCGGCGGTGGTGGACCTCGTGGTGACAACAAGGAAAACTACGACTATGATGGCAGTGGCCACTAGGGAAGCGGTTGCCATGGCAACCCAAAAGTTAAGAAGGTGTTACATAGTAAACAATTTAGTTCCTATTTAATCCCTCTACCAAATAATGCTAAGTGATTCTTCAGCTTAGAAGACAATTTAGGTAAAGAAAAAACTAGATGAATCTTTTCTATCAGTATGATCTTCATAACTCATTTACCTGTATGTCCTGTAGTTTTTCTGACACTTCAGTACAGTACTGCTTTAATACATGGATCAAAAGTCAGATCATATGCTTTGATATTTTCAACATGCAGCCACTGTTAGATTTGATTTCCAGGCACTGCGCACTTGAAAACTAGATATCTTTGACCATTGATCTTAAGCTCTCTCTGCTACTCTAGAAAAACAGGAAGAATAAGTCTTTGCAGGGCCGAATCAATGTCTAAAATATTTCAAAATGAAACTCGTCCTGGGTCTGCAGGTTATTATATCAACCCGCTAGGCTAGATTTAATAACAAAACATAAACATGTGCCTTTTTGCTTTCTCATATTTTCATAAATCAATTATCTTTTACTTTACATATCAAGTTTTCTTGTGCATTCACAATGCTTGTTGATGCCTTCCTAGTTCCTACTCCAAGAGGAATTACTATGTTGGAATACCATATATATTTACATATTTATAATGTACATCGATCTTTTGATTATGAAACTTCAAAATTGTACTATTGAAGTCCTCGAGTGAGAAAAATCTACATCTGCAAAACTTTCTCCTGAGCAGATTGTTGAAGAAGAAAAATTTGTCTGTAATGTACTAACTGTGAATTCTGTTGTGTTGTGTAAGATAAACTTCATGATCTTTCTCTTGGGATATTTGGAAGTTGATCTCCAGCATCTTGAATCTTTCTCGATTCTTAGAAAGTTGTGATGGATCAGAAAACAGCTAACAAAAACTAGATAAAAATTGCATGAGCGCCTAATTCCAAACTGAGGGGTTTCTAAACAGTGTTGCCATTGCATTCAACAGAAACCTGACAAGCTTTTCTCTTGCAACCTCCTTCTCCTTCTTAAGTTCGATATGACGAACCTGGAAATATCAGTCCATGAATTAACAGTTCATCTTCACTGCATCAAGATTACTTAAACAGCTCAAAACTGGAAAAGGAAAGGAGAAAAAACGCTTGAGGGTTCCCCCAAAGACTTTGGTCAAAGTTGACAGCTTATGCTAGCCAAGGTAGGTGAGGTATGCGTAACTTACAGTGTCCAAGTAATTTATATGGAACGTTGCAGTATTAGAGCATTCCCCCATACAAAATGCAGCAAAGTTCAGAACAGGTTTTGATCATTATTACCTTGACAACATCTGTTCGTGATACCCCTGCATCTGTTATGATGACAAGGCATCTTATATCATGCTCACTTGCATATTCATACTGCTCTGTAAGGCTTGGATCAGGTTGTGGGACAAACTCAGCCTGGTGATCATAGACAAACAAACCAATTAGTACAGTGCAACTAAGACATTTGAAGGCACAGTATTTAATTTTCAACCTTAATATTCTCTTCCCATAATTCAGAAACTAATTCCATGCGCTCAACCAATAAACCTCCTCCTCCTCTTGAACAAACAAGAACAGTGGTGGCAGCTTCATTTCTGCAGTAACAAATGGCAAGACAATATCCACTCTTGCGAATATAGTTAAATATTAAAACAGTGGATTGGAAAGAAAAAGAGGAGCAAATGAAGGAAACTGCACCTAACAGGCTTGAACTCTCCAGGAGAATACTGAATAATTGTCTCTAATGCAAGGCTGGTGCCAACAGCACCAGGAGGACTTGCTCTCTGAATAAAAGAAGACAGAAACATTAACAAAAATGCACACTTCACATAAGAATTATGCTTCAAAACTATAATCTATGCCACACTGGACAATATCAAGTTGTCTTATCAAAAACAGATGGCTGAACTACCCACACATGATAGATATCAGTAAATGCACAGAACTGAATGGACAGATGAGAAAGAGGGGAAGAAATAAGGAGAATGACATACATATTCATTATCCCACATTTGATGCAGCAAATAGTCATACCGACCACCAACAGCAAGCAATGCGCCTTCATTAACTGATCCAGGATTGTTCTCCTTAGTTAAATATATCTGGGCAAGGAAATAACAACTGGTTATCAAAACTATCAGCCAAAAAAAAATATGTGCATATAGTTATCAAGTAGATATAGAGAAATCAAACAAAGAGAGTGAGTCAGGAGCTATGCCCAGGCCTAGAGCAGCTCCGCGTATCCTTTAACAACTCCTCTCCACCAAAATGATTATATGTTTTTTCACAATTAGGCCATTGGAATTAGCTTGCAGAATAGATCGTTCAACTAGCCAAATTGGAATTAAGAGATACCATAGGTTATGTGGAGCATAATTGAACTAAAAAATATGGTACGATCATACTTGGGCCAAAAGGAATCTGCATGTATCTAGGTTGAGCTATATATCATCTGGAATGATGAATGTAACACCCCCACCCCACTAGCAAGAGCACTTATAAGGCCTTGGCTCTGGACGCTCGCTTCCGATGTGGGATCTTACAATAAAAGATTCCACACAATCACTAGGCTAATAGTCACTATCTCAGAGACAGAAACACAAGATAACTATGACCAACAAGCATTAGAAAGCAGTAGTAAATAAGTATTCTGTATGAGCATATAAAATATTATACTAGTATAGACGTATGACTGCAGCTAATTTACCTGAAAAAACAAATCTCTATGATAATTTTCAGTTGGTGGCATCAGAGCATTTATGTACACATGGTTCTCTATCTTCCAAACCCTCAAATGGATAAAGAGGTCTGATAGCTCATCAAGTGCCTTCCGGATACGATTATCTGCAGTTGTATCAGAGCTAAGTAAAAGTTATATTGGATATCAGATGAGCAAAGCAGAAACACGCTTTGTACCAGCTGGCAGAGCTCCCCTTAACCGAGGAAGGGCCTGGTCTGCTGCTCCACAAAACCTCAAACCAACAGTCTGCAACCTATTCACAACAGCTTCTGCTAAATTTAATTCCTGAAAGATTGGGGTTGGGGGGCAGTTATATCGTTTCGAATTGTAATATTGTAGAATATGAACTGCAATATTAAAAAACATGGCTTTGCCACTGAAGATGAATATTCTGCGCGTCATGAGCCTATCAATGTACCAAGCATATTCAAGTGAGCAAACAAAAAGGAAAGGGATGCAAATTGCAATACCACAGCAGGATAGAATGAGAATGAACAGAAGTCAGCAAGAAGATATGAAGCCCAAACGAGGACAGATGAACCTAGCTTATAACACAGTACAAAATAATACGAAGACACTGAAAGCATCAGAAGATGATTAAGCATACAAGGAAACTTTGAAATTATATGTTTACTCGGTCAGCAATGTGACAAGGAGGGACCAATAATTATTTTCCATTCAGATCTAAGTTTCTTAGAGAAAAAGGAAGAAACACTTTTCATGGTGCTACATCATGTAAACCCTGACATTTTCAGTAAGCATAAAAATCAAACAGCTGAATTATATTAATAATCAAAAGTCAGGAGCGCAAAATGGCTGCAAAGACTATTTAAGAGGAATGAAAAACTAGAACTTAAACAAAGTCATGTGCCTTAAATAACTAATTTCAAATGGCCTAGCAAAAAGATACAAATAGGCATAAGAGCTTCTAAAAATGAATGCTACAGTTGCTTGAATAGCGCTGCTGTATTGTCCATGACAGAGTACCCTGGAGTACTAGAGAACTGCTCCAGTTTCTCTGTAGCAAACTTTTAGTTTTTCCTTTCAGCATTAGTTCTCCATGAGCTAGCAGTATCCCCGAGTTTAACTTAGACTTTCCAAAATCTCTTGGGTTCAAAAACAAAGATTTCCATCCTTCCATTCTCTATTTACCTAAATAACTTGATACAAAATGAACATTAATAAACTCAAGATACAACTTCTGGAGGGAGCCCAAACTTTGGTATTCTTCTACCAATAAGCAAGCAGATGCTATTTTCCCTAAAAGCGTTCTTAACCGTGTACAAATCAAAGATAAAAAGAAAAAAAACCAAAATTCCCACAGGACAATCACACGGACCAAAGGAGGATAAAAGTGATATTGGCATTGATAACTGATGGGGGGTAACAAATGTTTTAAGTGATTTGTGACATTTATCAAACCTGCAAAAGCTGACGCCTAATAACTGCCCATTTCAACTTCCGTTCAGAGGATTGGGGGCGCAAAGAACCCATCAGAGAAAGAAGCTTCATTTGAAAAGAAGCATCTGTGAGGTCATATTTGACAAACCCAATAATGCATCTCATATATAAATCAACAGAATACCTCTGCTACTTTCTGTCTATGCTCTGGCTTGATTCCTACCCAAGACCAGATAGCATCCAGTAGGTCCCCGTGATTTAGATGAATATCACAAGAATCTGGGAAAAAGAAGCGAGTTACAATGTCCATTGTCACCTGAGAAATAAACAAAAAATTCAACGAATTCAATAATGAAGCATTCTAAAAATTGTAAATACGGTGAAGAGACTAGTTAATGAAAGATATATTGCATGTAACTTTTATCAGTCACTCCATGATATTGATAGTTGTGACTTATTCTTTTTATATAAACCTTTATTTGATGCAACTTCTTGCAACAGTATACCAGGATTGTAAAAATCCTAAAAAACTACTAGTTCTTTATAACAGTATACCTTGACGCAACCAGTTTTCAACAATCATTTTATCCTGAATTAGAAATGGTCCATGGAGGGGTATTATTGAAAAGACATTGCCAAGTCTTATGAAACTATACAGAAACTTGGTGTTTTGTTTAACTCAAAAAGATAGTAACCTCAGAAAAATATTATTTAGAGAGGAAACTAGATTACACTTATCTTCATTAAGTGGGAAATTTACAGGTACTAAAAATACAAAAATGCAGAATAGCAGAATTTGAAACCTTGCATGATTGCATAAAGTATTCTCTCGATCTAAATTACATAGCTTTTATTAGATAGTTTCAGAGCATCTCAGTTTCACTCTCCATAGGTTTCAAAATATGACATAAACCTTTCCCCAAAGGCGGTAGTGCTGTTACTATAAGATCAAAACAAGTCAACTTTTTATCATACACAGAATAACTTTACATTTGGATGAATCCTATTATCCTAGTCACAGTTGTACAGGATGCATAGTTGTCATCAATAATTGATATTAAATATTTTCACATTTTTACATCAGCTCCTTTCAACATGTTTTTGAAAACAGATACCCCCCCATTCTCAGAAGACAAGTGAACAGAATAGAGAAGAATTAAAACGACATATAACTCAACTCAGCTTTAGCTTCATTCAGTTCTACTGTGGACTAACAAGAGATGAGAACTTGCAAAATAAAAGAATGGGTCTTGAAAGATACAAAATTTAACTGTCAACCCACCACCCGACACACATCCAGCCTCTTCAGCCTCTTCAGCTAATCTTTTTAACTAGCTAGCTAAATTTTTTAATTGTCTTTAATCCATCTCCATCCTATATGAACTTCATCAACATTTATTTATTCAGAGAGAATGAAATAGAAAGTAAAAATTCTTCGAAGGTGTCATTTTATTTAATGTATACTTAACCTTGCCTCATCAATCTCCCTTTTTTACTCAAAATCTCTCTATCAATTTCTTCAATTGGAAACCCTATTTCCATAAGTTCAAATAGGCTACAGAAATTTTTCTGGAGTCCCATATCAGGGACCTTGGCAGATGCTTTAGTAAAATCTCATCATTACCTCCATAAAGACAAGTTGAGTAGTTTCACAAATATCTAAAGATTATCCTGGAAAAAACCAAAAGATAAAGAGAACAGTACCTTAATAGCCTCTGCCTCTGTCAGAGCTGATGCACCTCCAATAATGTCAAAATCTCCCTATTACATAAAAAAATGCATAATATTCAGAGTTCTGACAAGCAAGTGGATGCAAAAACATTTGATCATAGATATTGCAGATGACTCGCTGGACAAATATTAAAATCCGTACCTGGAGATAGCGATTTGGTGGTGAATGACCAATTGCTCGTCTAAAAACAGATGATATTTCATAACGTTTGAAAGATGATTTCTGAAGAGATAAAGTACAAGAATGGTTCACTCATTCCACACTAACTTCTTTTAGATGATTAACAATATATTAATTGAACAGTTATGCTGAGGTAACAAAGAGAAGCATGTGTATGGTGATGCTTTGCTGGGATTGGATTTTGCACAGTTCATCTTCAGTGATACATCCTAACTTTTGAGAACTTGTCTGCACACAATGTCAACATCTTCTTGAACAGAACTTCATTCTACATCTACATCTACATCCCAGATTTTGTTTGTAGAAATAACAGTTGGCAATTTTACATTTATTTTAAGCTCATGATAACAAGTCGACAGCGTGCATATTTTTATCCAAGTTTATCCCTAATAGGCCCTATCCTGATCTCGCTCAAAAATGACAAAAAGGTAAGGGATGATGCTAAAATAATTTGAAAGTAACCTTTTCCTGACCATATTAAGATAACTTCTTTCATTCAGTATAAAACCCATGTAAACGTTTAGTTTTCAGAACTACTACTACTACTTTAACAATGCATACATGTAAAAACAAAATAAATCCTTGCTGGTAATTATTTCGTAATCTTTCTTCCCAAACAATTATAAAAAAATAGTGTGCCCCTCTACTATTCAATTATTCAATTCAGATTTCCTCCCACTGATTGGTAGAAACTTGTAATAATGAGTGAGAAGGGTTGACATGTCAAACAAAACCCCTAAGGTTTTTTGACTATCATCCATCAGATGAGTCTCCAGATCTAAGTGCCATGTTTATTTTGTGCAGCAAACTTTTCAAGTCTGTTCATTTCAGATGCTTTGTAAGTCAAATTTCCCAAATTAAGGAAAACTTTCATTCAATAAAGAAAGAAGCCCTTTGCAATATGTTTATTAGGAACCATAAATGAATTGGAATTTTTCAAAACCAATATCATTTCCACTTTGCATATTTTAAATTAAATAAAAAGTACTCCCTGATTTTGACCTGGATTGCTAAACCCTGGTGATGCCAACTCCCTCTAGGTATGTCATGGTTCAGAACAGTGTGCAGCTAACGAGGAAAGTTGAGAGAACGAAGAAAACAGAAAAAAAAACTACAATTGAAAAAGAAAAAGGGGATAGTCTAATCAAACTGAGAAGATAAGCAACTCCCTCCTTAAACTTGTATGCCAATTTACAATTATCATATATATGGCAAGAAATCAATGTCAAACAGTATGGAGTTTGGTACCTGGTTTGCAATAAGCCATCTAACAAAAGGCAGACGCAGCTCATGACAAAGTTCGAGCAAATCTCCCCCATGTGTCAAAAGTTTTACAGTGTTCCTTCTCATGCAAAACCATAAGTTAGAACCAGCTCTAACACTAGACAAAAACGATGACAGAAATATTTGGGTAGAACTAACCTGTTAAATTGTGGGGAATCATCCAATAAGCGCACGGGTATTATTTCCAGATGCTTTGCACAATGTAGTTTGAACACTTCTCTAACGATTTCAATAACACAATCACGGAGCTCAGTGTCTAAATCTTCAAGCTGGATACAGGAAGTATCATCTCTGGCAATCCTCAATCTACCAGCACGTTGATGTTGGTTTTTCATGCGTAACATCTCTTCATCAAAGATAGCATTCACAACTTTATCATACACACTTCTGTCCTCAGAAGTTTGCATTGTTCTTAGCATATCTGAAAACATAAGGCAAAAGGGCAATAAGTTGAACTGATTAATAAAAAGCTACATGATCACTTCAGAAGACATAAAATTCCATATTTTTCCAAAAATAAAAAAATATATATATGTTAAAAAAAGTGGTCCATAAAAATTCATTATAGATTCTAAAGTGCTTGTAATTTCACAGAGATTGCTCCCCAGCAGTAATCATACTACTTATTTGAACTTGTAAGAAAAAAATTCTGGTATTAGCTCACCACTTTTAAGAGTTATACAAGTCTTTTGTGCCCCATTCATTTGATGGAATTGTGACCACAGATTTTAAATTCCTGAGAATTGAGTATCCTCTATCCCGGTACATTCTTCTTTTTCTGATGATACAATTCCATATATCTAAATACATTCTTGAAATTCCTCAGTTTCTGTTATTTTTACAAATTCTAACATTCAATTCTTATGAAAGTCAAAAGGTACAAAAAAAAATTAGAAATAAGCTGAGAAATGCAAGTCCAAATTTTATCATCCTTTATCATGATCTCCAAGTTTCCCTTTCTTCATCTGTTAAGACAATAAATCCTACTTGTCCATCACAATAATATTGTATGTAATTTTCAAAGACACAAATGAGCAAATGAATACATACACACAAGAATACGAAAAAAAAAAAATACTCACTATCTAACAACTCGGATTCCATTCTTGGAGGAAAAGCGTGCTTTAGAAGATCTGTGGCAGATGGACGATCTGATGGACTTGGAGACATTAAGCGCCGCAACAAGGATGCTTGCTCTGGAAATTGAGCAACCCATGAGGGAGGAAGCTCTCCCTTTAGTTTCAGATCAGATAGAATAACATGTCTCTCCATGGCTGTCCCAAAAGGGTGCCAAACCTCAAAAAACACAATTCCTAAGCTGTACATGTCAGCCTGAAATGTAGATGGGTTAGCAATCTTGCAAATAATATCTGAACAAAATGTATTACATGACTGCAAAATTGGAGCTTAACTAGCATGATGACTAATGCTGAAGATTAAGTTGAAGAAGCTGCCACCAAAAGTTTACCTTTTCATCAATCTTTGGCCATCCTTGCTCAATTTCAGGAGCAGTATAAAAGTAGGTTCCAACTTGACCAGTACCGTCCATTGAAACTCCAGCTGTATCTGTAGGCAAAGCTGCATCATGATCCAACTGCTCCAATTCCAAGAACTTGGCTGAAACCACAGATCAAACGTCTGTTAGAAAATGAACAGAGATATTCCTTTTTATTTTATAATGGAATTGAGATATTGCTTGATCATGAATAAATGCATGCCCTCATCGGTATAAGGGAATCAAATTCTTAGTTGGATGTGGTGAAAGCTCCAATTATGAGTGCTTACACATGTGCACATCATGGTCAGGTTAAGAACTTCAAAAGGCACCTGTGGTAAAAGCTCCAATTATGAGTGCTTGCACATGCGCACATCATGGTCAGGTTAAGAGCTTCAAAAAGCACCTCCTTTCTTATCATGTCCAACGAGACTTTGGGGGATGATAATAACACTCTAAAAATGTTTAACCAGAATCCCAATATGTCAACTTTGTTTCTTATTTTGTATCAAAATATGGGATAGTGGGAGTTTGGTAAAACTTTTTGGAGTGTTAACATCGTCTCCTTGGACATCTTTTTTTATTTGTGTTACTGTTTTTTCACTGGAGGATTTATTGCCAAACTGAAAAGCCATTACCAATGTAAAAGACAAAAACATTTCCCTCCTAGAATCAAAGTTATAACATGAAATATTAGAATTTTCTGGTGTTAATTGTACATTATAAACACTTGCGATAAAAATTTGGGTCTTGATTGACCAGTTTTGAGTATTTAAACTAAATATGAGTCTGAAGAAATTTTTACTTTATTAAAAAATTGTAATTAGAATTCTCTTCAACTTTCTAGCACCAAGTAGTTCTTGCTAACTTTGTAGCCATTTTATAACATAATCCAAAATTGTCGATTGGTGCAATCCAATTAGCTTCTTTGCAATTCATTTCATCTTTTTGGCACATCATATATTCAAGAGAAATACTCACAATTGCAACCGACATAATTAATTAAATAGACAATAGTACTTGCAGAGAAAGAGAATTGCTCCTGGATCTTACCGAGACCAAAATCTCCAATTTTAATATCATTCCGAGCATCAAAAAATATGTTATTAGGGGTCAAGTCTCGATGAATGATTCCTTGTGCATGTATGTGTGCCAAGCCTTCCACAATTTGCCGACATAAATGCCATGCTTGGTCTTTGTCAAAATGATTATATGATTCAAAAACCTGGCGGAGAGTCCTTCCAAAATCGAAAGCAATGAAAAAAAAGAAAAAAAAGCAGCAAGGTCAATAAAATAAGTGAACAGGAATAAAACATGCAAAAGCTCTTTAGTTTCATAAATTTATAGGATAAGAAGAATAAAGCAATAGTATTCCTGACAATTATGGCAAAAAGCAAAATCATAACTCAAAAGCAGTTGATAACTTGAAGAAAGTGATTTGCTATTCAAACTGCATAAACAAAAACAAGAAGAAGAAGTTACAACAAAAGATTAACAACTATAAGCACTTCAAGATGAAAAATAAGTAAATTTATGGAAAGTCTGTATGAATTATAGACTTCCTTTTATATTCATTAAATGGATAAAAGGGATAAAATAATCATATGCTCAAAGACATTTTTGCATTTCATGCAATTTTTTCACTGCAAATTCATGAAAGTTTATTTTGTTCTTCTCATTTAAAACAAAGGAGAAACTAACCTGCAAAAATGAATGATGAAAAATCATCTAAAGAATACTATAAAGGATACAAAACAAGGCATGAAAAAATTGAAGTGAAGAAAACACAATACCTGGGGCAAAATTCCATTTGAATGTACAGATACGTTGATTCGAGCTTATTCTCTTGCCCAACACCAGCAGAGCTTGCACCCTTGTGGCTGAATGTGGAGCTTGCTGCAGTAGCAGAACCCCAAGTGGAGTCACCAAAAATACCAACAACTCCTGTTTCAAACCATGCCTGGGAAGTTTCACAAATATCACAATCATCATACAGGCCTGAAAAATATAACAGCATTTTTTCCTGAACCTTACATTTCTATAGCCAAAACTAAAAGTAAGTAGCTTTCAGAAGCTGTATAACCTCTTTGCCATAGAAAATATAAGCAGCATGCTGAATTAACACATCCTATAAATTTCAGAAAAACTCATAACAATCTCATATCATTCTACAAGTGACGAGTGACTGTCTTATACATTTTACACGTATGAATATCTTGACATGCTACACTTAACCAACAAAGACATGATTGTGATTCTTTCCTACTCAATAATCCACAGAACAAGCAGAAAAGAAAGTTATACCTGATAGTATCGGACAACATGCTGATGCTGCAAACGTGAAAGGGTGGCTACTTCCCTAAGTACCTCGCGATGGTTGGCACAAATCTTAAAATAAAATCAAACATAAAAAAAAATGTACTGCAAACTTCAAGCAAATTTTACATGATCAGAACACAAAATCAAGTTTCCACTCCATTTTTAATTTGGAAAAAAAAACAGAGGGAGTTCTATTGCACCAAAAGAGAATGATGTTTCTAGGGAGTCAAAAGAAAAGAAGACATGTTGGCATTCGATAAACCTTGAGCACTGACTTCCACTGCATAATCTAAAATAAATTTACCTCAAGATTCGGTCATTAACAGGCAGGGTTTTGTCCTTGAGGCGAATTTTCTTCACCGCATACTGCCTTCCATCAAGCTTATTTTTGCACAATACAACATGGCCAAAACCACCATGACCTGTTACCATTCATAAAGGAAACTCTAAGTAAAGCATAAATATGGTATCAACTGAACTTATGGCCACAAAAAAGGCATATTGCAGTTTTGTAATGTCAAAAACGTTTGTAGACGAATTGATGCAGACAGGAGTAACACAAGGACAGCAAGCACAAAGAAAGACAGAATTTTGCCGAAAAGGGATCACACAAAAACCCTAATTCAAAACTTTATTCAACTCCTTAAATAAACCCAAAAACCAACCTAAACAAACCAGTAAACCTAAAAATAAAGGAAAAGTAATAAAAGTCTTAACAAACTAAGAAAAATAAAGTTATTAAGCATATTATTTAATTTCCTAAACTAAAAAGGAAATAATAAAAATAATTTTCCTTAATAACCTCCTGTGTCACAAATGTAATGTCAAAGTATTCAGTCACAACAATGCTATGAAGACTAAAACATGAAGTTTCATAAAGAAGCATCTAGTAAATCAGTAATTAAATTTTCAAGTACATAAAAGTCTTGGTCAAATAGTAAAAACACATTTATAAGCAAGCATCTTCATAAAGTACCTATATGTCAGCACCTAACATTCCACCTTTCTATGATCTCACATAGACATATGTATATATATACACAAAGAATTCAATCAGTATCTAAATAAACTCATAGAAACACTTGCACACACGCAGATATGGAGGATTATAATACCAAGGGGTTGCAGCTCTTCAAAGTCATTCAGATATCGAGAGCTTGGGAGAGATGCACTAGCCCCTCCTAAATCAGAAGTAGGTTTCCAAAATTGAGATACTCTAGATGAGACCTAGATAAAATTAATAGAACAGACAACAATGTGAAGAACAATTTGAAATCAGTTTCCAGTTGTCAAAAAAACAAAGACAGAGAGAGTGGCGAACCGTCTGTTGATGGAAAACATGATCAAATGTCTTGTTAAACGTTGAGGATGGTTTAGAAGCTAATTCCCGTACTGACTCAGGAATTATCTGCACCAGGTTATCCATCATCAGAGAACATATTTAAGAAAACTTTGACTTTTCCCAGACAACAAAAAAGACTTCATTTCTTTGTGCAAGACAGGAAGACATATCAGATTACATACACCTAAGTTGCAGAGTTCAGTGGTTATTTGAGGCAGAGAATCAACCAATTCTCCTTTTGAGGCACAAGCAAGACGAAGAAGATGAACCTAACGAAGAAGCAATATCAGTCCATAATTGAAGTGGAAAGGAATAACCAGTCCAGACTCTTCAAACAGAAAAGGTAAGGAGAAAATATGAAGGGTATGATTCTTATCCCAATAATAAATGAAGTACCATTATAAGATCCTTTTCAATAGTTTGAGATGCTTGATTAAACCCTAAGGAAATCGATGACAGTGATTCCCAAGGCTCACTTTCAAAATCTTCATCATCATTGCTATTGTTACCATCGTCCTGGTCATCATCGTCTTCTAACCCATAGCCATGCTCCTCGAGAAAAATACCCTATAAAAGTATGCAGTATCTTTGTCAGTGAATATTACAATACAAATTTGACCTTGAATTTGAAGAATGATGACAAATAATGGTAGTTATTGGTGGTCTGTTTGTCATACATTCTTTATTACGGCACAACAATTGAACTACTTTGAGCAAATCCATGGTTTATTCAGGCATATTTATGAAATGCACAAACAATTACCTTTTCTATTTTCATCAAGCTCATCTCCATTTTCAAGAAGCAATCAAAAGCTGAATTGTACTTTTTGCCCAGAATTTCAGAAGTTGTGTCTTGGTAACCTAGGATTTTTATATTTTCAGTGCTTATTTTACAAAACCTGTCCATCAAGGATGGTTTAACTCCTTTATAATTAAAGTCTTTTCATAAGCAATCTATTGGAAAGGCAACAAAGGAGGTGCCACCCACCCATTCACAAAGCATTAAAGCTGCACAAAAAATAAAAGGAGAGCAGTGCATATACTCTCTGATTTTGACCCATGCATAATCAATAATAACTATAATGAAGAGCCCAGTGAATATCTGAAAGCTAAGAAAATTGACAGCACTTCCATAACCACCTCATTGTTTTAACAATTTGGTGTTGGTTATTATACACAATTAGAAATGATATATCCAAAGAAGAGCATTAAAAGGATGGAAATATCGAGTTTATATGAAGAACAATGGAATCACAGGCAACACAAACTTAAAAAAATCAAGAAGTTAACACTCAAAAGGAAGGGGGGGGAAAAACATGTTCAATATTATTCACCTGCTTCTCCCCTTTCATGTCAATTCCTGCCAATTCCTCCACTAGAGATCTACTTGAATTAGAAGTAGATAGGCCCTTATTTTCATATTCACTTTCTTCTTCAAGGGTATCCAACTTGGCAATAGGGGAAACCAACAGACCTTGCTTTGCCTCTTGGACTGTCAATGGCTTTGTAATCTTATCAAGTTTCTTATCCTGTACCTCATATCCAACTTCTGAATCGTCTAACACGTGGGATTTTAATTCATCCACAGCAAGACCCCAATGCCATGACTCTCCACAGCCACTGAAGAGGTCTATGAAACCATAAACAAAAGGTCCCCTGGATGAGCAACTCTTGTTACTAGAAACTGCAATGTCCTTCTGAAACAACTGAATGCTGCTATTGATGGATGAGCACAAAACCTACAGAAGAAATGAATAAATTAGAGCACATCTAAACAAATAGAGAACATAAAGAATGAACAATAACATAAAAAAATACAGGATATATGACACTGCTATGACACTTTTTTTCTTTTGGACCTTCATCCCACCCCTTCCCCTTAAATCACCATTGTGTTTGACTTTGTTATTACCACTTTGTTATTAAGTGTAGCTTTCTAATCTTCACTCTATGCTATAGTTCCACCCAAAAGGAACACTCCTCAACTCTTTACATAAAATAAAGACCTAAAAATTAAAAACAAAATTTTCTAATCTGAAAACATAAGAAATATAGGACAGCCATATGGTAAATAATATCAATTCCCCAAGTCTCCGATCATGACAAAGATTAAGAAAACACCAAACCAGAAAATGCTGATAAACAGACATTGATTCATGGAATAATCATGACACAAGAAGAGCCAAAACTAAAACAAATCAAAAACTGAAATGAATGGCTTTGCAAGTGAAAGCATGGAAGCAAACTAATGAATTGATAATAAATATATGGCATATTGATTAAAAAAATTGGGAAGACAAGAGGCAATTCCATGTCATAGCTTACAGGTTCAGGTGCTGGAACCAATGGAGCTATTTCTGAGAGGAACTCTTGAGCAGCCTCCACCAGATTGAAAATCATTACTCGTCCTTCTCGGGCATTAGAATTTGCCTTAATCGAAAGAGATTTGCAGTAAGAGAAAGGCAATTCAATTCAACCCAATAAAGTGAAATGTTGGAAGCAAAAACATAAGTGTATTTATAGCAATAAAATTAAGTACATGATAATGCATGTATATGTATGCGAAATTTAGAATAGTTACTTAAATAAATTTGAATTTATTTAAGTAAAAAATTGAAATGTTGGAAGCAAAAACATAAATTTGAATTTCAAGTTTAAGTTAACAAAGTCATTAGATAACCCTTTGCTAAAATATCAAAGAATCACACAACCCAAAAACTTATTTTGTAAGGTGAAGATCAGAGGTAGGCTTTAATATCTTTAGCATGCCTCATGCTGAAGCACATTAACCATAAAATGTTGACTAGGCAAAGGCCTACCACCCCATTGTGTTGAATAATAAGTAAATAAATGAAGAGGGTTTGAGGATTTGAAATCCTGACCACTAGGTCAAAGAGGCTATCATACCCTGTGAAAGAACCCCTTGATCCAAAAGCTATTCGGTGAAGTGAAGGATTGGCTTTACTATCTTTAGAAAATAAACGTGGCGGCAACAAAAAAGATGCATTCAGGATTGCAGATTATGTGCATGATAGTATATTGCCAATCAAGCTCAAATTAGTCATCCTTTACCTGGTCATTTAGGAGAGAGAGAAGATTATCTGCATCACATTTTGTCAAACCTTTTTCAGGAGTAATCTGCAACCTTGGACACTTGTCTGGGTATCCAGGCAAGCACCTGATTAATAAGTTAAAGTAAAAGGTATGAGAAGATATGTGTTAACATTAAACAAAAATAACAGTAACCAGTGGATCACCAACCTGACTGAAAGCAGAGCTGAAACATCTAGATCCTCATAGCCCATATCTTTTGAGTAAGGCCTGCTCAAATTCAAACATAGCAAAACACAATCAAGACAAATCATATTTCATGTAAAAGTTAGAAAAAATAATGAGATAAAATGAACCTGAGCTTTATGGTGATTTGTGGAGGCGAGTCTGAAATGATCTGGCAATCTTCTTGAAATATTGCATTCCTAAATGCATACAATATTAGAATAAAACACAAAGACACAAGTGTGAAAAGTAAATCCTTAGATAAAATGAAAGCAAAAGTGGGCACAAGCTGGACAAAATTCTGATCGTATTATGGCCTTCAAAGTAATATTTTAAATATAGGAAAAGTTTAAAGGTTAAAGCTTTTCTTCCATTTGCAAAGAATGCCATAGGCCATCATCAAAAGGTATTATTTGAATTAAAAGCATCCCGAAAAATATGAATGAATAAGTAGAATCTGTCCTCGGATACTCTTTAAATCCAAACGCTAACAATTTCAATGCACCAAAGGTCCAAAACCATCTCAATTACAATTGTAATGATCCTCAAGTGAATATCCGATTCCAAAACCTATTCAAATTCGTCAGCAAAATATATTATTATTTGTCGTCTGAGCCCATATATATCGTATATCCCATTAGAAACCAAGTCTAAATTTCAAATATTTTTAAGGCAGTGAAGATCACCAACTTGAAGCCTTACACCCTTCTATTCCAAAAACAACATGCTGAAATTCAAACTTTTGAACCAGACCACGAAGTACACCAAAGCATCTTCCTTTGGCTTCCAAAATCAAAATATGAATTAGAAAAAACAGTGATCTAGTAGAAACGAACATATCACTAAACAATTCCATTCAAAAATCCAGACAAAAACCACTTACAAGGCAGTAATCTCTTCAGCAAGAAGCTCATTATCATCTAATGCATTAAAGGAATGATCTTTTGATTGAGACCTTCCTTTGCTTCTCCTTCCACTCCCTCCTCCTCCTTTCTTCTTCTTCTTTGAACTATGACCCATTCTTCAAAATCCCACAAACCCTTTTCACCTTGTACTCAGAAAGATTCAATCTTTCAACCAAAAATGTAAAGAAATCAATGAATTTTCATAAACCCAGAAACCAAAATGCCTTGAAATCTCTAAAAATAGACCTGTTTTTTCTGTCATAAAAAACCCATGAAGCCACCAAAGTTTCCTCCTTTTTAAAGTAAAAATATATATATAATTTGTTTGAAATCAAAAGAGATTGCTTAAATTAATTTGTGCTATGAAAAAAGTGGTATTTTGGGGTGATTTAAAGAATTGAAGTTTGATTTATATACGTTACAGCTGTATTGGTGGGAGCTTGGAGGCTGGTTTTTCTAGGCACTAGAATTTGATTTGCTGGATTCTCATATTTTATTTATTTATTTACTTATTCATTTTTAGACAGCATAATGCATGTTTGTTATATTCCCATATTTTATTTATTTATTTATTTATTGATTAATCTCTGTTTAATAATGTTAATTATTTTTGTAACATTTTGATATTAGATTGGATGAGCTTTTATCTTGGATAGCATGAATTCTATTTATTTTTTTGGATAAAATAAAAACATTATGGGTGTGGCTGCTATCCTTTCAAACCATGACAAGAAATCCATGGTGGCTTTTTCCTAATGGTGAAAATATTCTCAAATCAATTTTTACACCCAAGATTGATTCCAACTTTAAACAATGAAATGGGGAATAAATTTCCTTACAACCAAGAATTGATCTCCAAGAGTATTTCTTCCATGATGAAAGGTCCTTGTTATGTTAACAAACTAGCATCATGGCATCTTTACACTAAATTTGTGGCTGCGATTTTAATTGGTTAGTGTTTTAGAGCATAAAAAAATATAAAAAATATAAACATATTTAATTGAATAAATAAAGGTGAAATTATTAATAGATATATTTATATAATAATTTTAAAATGATTTTTTATACTCTAGAAACATAAAATACAAGAAGTCATGTTCTTATTGTTTTTGTATTTTCTATTTCAAGACA
>Ga0325410_1003126_pt1 | contig 18607 bp, 13 predicted proteins | sample PopdelMetagenome_16_FD_206182 | JGI IMG/M metagenome (GOLD analysis project Ga0325410, IMG submission 206182) | Populus deltoides microbial communities from Bellville, Georgia, United States - Xylem-PdIQD-R3 | ecosystem: Host-associated > Plants > Phyllosphere > Stem > Wood/Secondary xylem... | reverse complement strand
TTTATTTTATTTATATATTTTTATATATATATATATATATATATATATATATATATATATATATATATATAAGGATTATTTTAATTTTGTGATTCTTACAGTTACCGTCGTGTACTACCTCATACATATAAATAGAAAAGGTTGGCTAAGAGATAACTCAAGTCATTTTATTATTCTCAACTTAGTATAAGAGCCCTAAATAAATTAAAACACTTTCTCTCCCCCTCTGCAATGGACTTTTCTTTCTAGCCACCCGCTGCCTCCCCCTCTACAGCATCCCCGGTGCTGGTTTCCTCCTCTTCCGCAACACCAGTCTCCTCCTCTGCTTTTGTCCTGCCGTTGCCACAACCAACAAATGGTGGTCAAGCTCTTGTCAACCCAAACAACACTCCTCTATTGCAGCATCAAACTACTGTTGCTACTACCATTGTCTCCCTCTTCCACACTCACCAAGTCATCTCTCTCAAATTAACAAACACCAATTATCTATATTGACGAATGCAGATGAAACCATATCTCCTAAGCTAAGGAGTTTTCGAGTTTGTTGATGGCTTAAATTCTTGTCCTTCTCCACATGTACTTGTTGTCGATGGTGCCTCTCTTAAGGTAAATCATTCTTTTCTTTGTTGGAAACAACAAGACCAACTCATTCTAAGTGCCCTTCTTTCTTCGCTATCCATGAAGGTTCTCCATCTTGTTGTTGACTGCCAAACTTCGAGTTCTGTTTGGCGTACACTTGAGCAAGCTCTAGCTTTCACGTCTAATTCTCGTATTATGCAACTTCATGGCTCCCTTCAAGATCTTCGACAAGGTGATGAGTCGGTAACTCAGTTTATAAAAAAGCTAAGGCATTATTTGATGAGTTAGCCGCTGTTGGCCGGCCTGTTTCGCTGGAAGATTTTAACTTGTATGTGTTTCGTGGTATTCGAGGAGAGTTTAAGGACCTACTAACAAGCCTTGTGACTAAGGCAGAACCCCTCTCGTATGCTGATTTTTATAGTCACCTTCTAACGCATGAATTTCTTCACAAGACGTCCCTTCCATCCATGGGGTCTACTGCCATTAATGCCCCTCTATTGCCCACGCCTAACACACCACTTTCAGCCTTATATTTCTCAACACTAGTCCTCTGGAAATTTTGATAGAAACAAGGGTCGTTTCCATGGAGGATGGCATCCTAACCATGGCAGTAGTAGAGGGAATAGGTCTGCTGTGTCCATACCAAATTTCTGCAGTTTCCATGAACCCTTCAACAGTGACATGAGGCAAGGAAATTGGCAACACAACAGGGGGCAAAATATATGTTGCTAATTATGCCAAACTTTCGGCCATACAACCCCTCACTATCCTTAACTTCAACAACATGGATATGGACAATAACTTAGTGCAAATCTGGCAGCGAGTAATGTCTCCTTAATAAGTACTGCCGATTGGTTTCCGGACACCGGTGCCAACCAACATGTTGCACTTGATCTTGCAAATCTGGTTGCTTCAGAATCATATCTCGGTAATGATAATTTGCATGTTGGTAATGGTAAGGGACTTCCCATATCTCATATTGGTCATACTAAAATTCATACATCACATCTTACTTTCACTTTGTCTAACGTTCTTCATGTCCTGCATATTATGAAACCTTTACTTTATGTTCAGAAATTATGTCTTGATAACAATGTTTATTTTGAATTTCACCCGTTTATGTTTTATGTCAAGGATTTTAACACCAATAAAGTACTCCTTTCCGGTCAGAGTAAAGATGGTCTCTATGCTTTGACCCAGTCTTTTTTCACGTCAATTCCTCAAGCTTATTAGTCTTCTTGCATATATGCTTCTGCTGATTTATGGCATTGTCAACTAGGTCATCCTACTTCTTGTATTTTTCAATTGTTAGTTTTGAAAAATAAGATTATTTGTAATAACAAACATCTTAATTTTCAATGTCAAAGTTGCCCATTAGAAAAGTTATCGTGTCTTTCTTTAGGACCTACGGGTCACAAAAATTTTGTTTCACTTGAATTAATGTTTAATGATGTTTGGGGTCCTGCTCCTCTTTTTTCTTCATATGGTTTTTGTTATTTTGTTATTTTTATTAATGTGTACATAAAATATATATGGTATTACCCTCTTGTTGCTAATTCTGATGTTTACTCTGTCTTTTATCAATTTCAGACTCTCGTTGAGCATCAATTTTCACTAAAAATTAAATTTGTTCAAACTGATTGGGGCGATGAATACCAAAAACTATCCACTTTCTTTCATACCATTGGTATTCATCATCATCTGATTTGTCCTCACACTTATGGACAAAATAGCATAGTAGAACATTGTCATAGACATATTATGGAAACCAGACTTACTCTTCTATGATAATGTAAAACACCATTAAGATTTTGGATTATGCTTTTGAAACCTTCGTTTATCTTATAAATTGCATGCCTACTCTTGTCCTCAAAAATAGATCTCTGTTTGATTATTTATTTCAATAGTCTCCTGATTATCATTTTTTGCGCACTTTTAGGTGTCTCTACTTTTCTTTTCTGCATCCCTATCACAATCATAAATTAGATTTTTGTTCTTCTCCTTATATGTTTTTCGAGTATAGCTCCTCTCACCTTAGTTATCGATGTCTTGGCATTGCATCTCAACGCATTTATATCTCTTATCATGTTTGTTTTCATGAATATGTGTTTTCGTTTGATAGATCTGAACAGATTGCACAACCCTCCTCTCCTTCCTCAATACCACTAGTTATTGCCCTCCTCCTAAATCTGCTACATTTACCATTGTTTCACACCCATACAACCTACCAAAATCACCCTTCTGCCTCTACTCACCCGCCACTCTCGACTCACTCGCAATAGCCCCACCCCTTACCTTTCCCATCACCATATGCATATTTATCTAACCATTCTGCTGCAGATATAGATAGTAAATCGGTTTCCTCTGGTTTCCAGCATGTAAACTCTACTGGTGTTGTGTCACCACATTGTTCCTATTCTGCTTCTCCTTATTCTGCCAACACCAAATCTGCTATAGATTTTGCCTCTGCTGCTAGTCCTCTACTACTTCAGCTGGACTGAATCTAGTGGTTGATTTCTCCTCTTATCCATTACAGCAGGGTACCACTTTGCCATCATTTTTCCTTGCATCACCACCCATAGTTAGCAGACATCTTATGGTTCTTTGACTGCGGCAGCTAAGACAAAAAATCTGATTGCTTTCATTATTGTTGTTCCTACTTCATCTCGGGTAATGTTCTCTCCAACCTCTTAACCTATTATATTCTCTGATGCTGATAGGTATGCGGTTTGGCATGATGTTATGTATGATGAAATTAAAGCCTTGCATTCTAATCATACTTGGTTTTTAATTCCCTTTCATCCTTTGATGAATGTTGTTGGCAGTTGATGGGTGTATATGATAAAATGTCTTGTTGATTGTAACATTAAGCGTTATAAGGCACTCCTGGTTGCTAGAGGTTTTACCCAGCAAGAAGGCATTGATTACTCTAAAACATTCATTCTAGTTATTAAGCAGGCTACCATCATATTAATCTTCTCAATTGTGGTTTCACATAATTGGAAGATTCATCAACTTGATATTCATAATGTTTTTCTCAATGATGTTCTTACTAAAGAAGTTTACATGAAACAACCTTCAGGTTTTGTTGACTCTGCTTTTCCATCTCATGTGTGTCGATTGCATAAGTCCTTGTATGGTTTAAAACAGGCACTGAGGGCATGGTACACTTGTCTGGGTGATTTTCTACTCTCTATTGGTTTTCACGCCTCCAAGGTTGACACCTCTTTATTTATCTTGTCTGATGGTACTGATATCTTTATATTTTGGTGTATATTGATGATATCCTACTTACGGGTAGTAACTCTACTATGCTTCATCGCCTAATACAATTAATGAGCTTAGAATTCAAGCTTCGTGACTTACATGTAGTTCATTACTTTTTGGGTATTGAAGTTTAGTCCACAGGTTTGGGTTTGATGCTGCGACAACACAAATATATTCTTAACATCCTTACTCAGGCTGGTATGACTTCCTACAAACCTATTGATACTCTAGTCTTTACTTCAAAAGTTACCATACCGCCAAATGATCTATTTTCTAACCCTACATGGTTTCGTCAAATCATAGGTGCTTTTCAATATCTTACCTTCACCAGACTAGATATTTGTTTTGCTATCAACAGAGTTTGTCAATTTATGCATGCTCCTACAGAATCTCATTAGGCCATCGTTAAACGTATTCTATGATATCTTAAAGGTATGACATCCTATGGTTTTCGTATCACTCGTAATTCCTCCTTTGCTCTACATGGTTTTACGGGTGCAGATTGGGAAGGTAGTATTGATGATCACAAATCTATGAGTGGTTACCTTCTCTTCTTTGGTCAAACGCTGATTTCATGAAAATAAAACAAGCAACGCATAGTTGCTCGCTCCTCTACTGAGACTAAGTATAAAGCCTTAGCAAACGGTACTACTGAGGTTATCTGGCTTCAATATTTGTTAACAGATCTATAGGTTCCTTTTGTCTCTACTACTAACATGTGGTGTGATAATCTTGAAGCCACTTATCTCTTAGTAAATTCTATCTTTCATGCTCGTACTAAACATGTTGAGGTTGATTTTCATTTTGTATGAGATCGGGTTGCGAAGAAAGAGATTTAGATTCATTTTATCTCCTCTCAGGATCAACTTGCATATGTCTTTACTAAGCCACTTTCGACTACTTCATTTACTGTCTTTTGTTACAAGCTTAGGGCCGATCTTTCACCATCGGCTTGAGAAGGCATATTATAGAATGTTATATATATATATGAATTACTATAGTATTATTCCAATGTTGTGATTCATACAGTTACTATTGTGTACTGCCTCATACATATAAATAGCAAAAGGTTGGTTAAGAGATAACTCAAGCCATTTTATTATTCTCAACTTTCCTATTCTTCACCTTCTTCCTCTGGAAACAGAGGATCCCACCTGTGTAAGGAAGAGAGAGAGAACAAAGGGGTGCACCTTCCCAACACAACCAAATATCCATTTTCTTGTTTGTCCTCTCAAACCCTACAAGACGCCATCAGAGGTGTGTAGGAAACCATTAGCAAAGACCCCTGCAATGGCAAGACTCCGGGAATCCGAGTCCTCATCAAACACCAATTCCCAGCATGCTTTATCCTCTTCCCATGAAGGAAGAGGCATGTTAGAAGACTGTTACAAAAACCCCTATAAATACCCAACGAGGCAGCCATTGAAAAAAAAAATGGGGAGACCTAGACGAACAAAAAAAAAAGCTTACAAGTCATGGAAAAGAAAAACGAGGAGTCCATAAGGGAATACACCTAAAGATAGTGTTAGATAGTCACATAAGTTAATCCTTCTTTATTGGAAAAAGAGATGATCAATTTCTTTGCCAATATTTTCAAGGCCCATACTTTGAATACCTGGTTGGAAGCTCTGCACAATATTGTTATGACCTAGTTGCTATAACTAAGAGGATTTAACAAGTCATCCAGTTAGGAAGGATTGCTGACTCGATTGAGGAGAAAAGTTTCACTGAAAAAAAAAAGAAATTGAGTTTCATAATATCAAAGGTGGTTATAAATATGAGAGAAAGAACTACCAAAACAAAGTCACCTGGAGATCAATCGTCTTAAAGATGAAGGTAATATGTTATTAGGCCAATATTGGTCTACGCGTGACCTCAACTAACTATTGGAAATGTGCCCTTGTCGAGGAATTCATAGGAGAGGGATGGTTGGAATATTCTAGAAATTTCAATCAATGATTGCTAAGTGTTTAGACTTTTTATGTGTTACCTTGCTAGTAATCATAGCTCGAGATGTTAGCATAAGGTCTTTGTTGTTGAGCCTCTTTTCTAAAATTTCAATGAAATAATGAGTTTGTCTTTCAATTGTGTCTTTTCCTTTGATTTACAGCCAAATATCCTAAAATGGGTTCCCTTTAAGAACTCACAAATACACTTTTGAAGTCTCGTGTGATCTCATAAATGCGATTCATTGCTTTTACCAAAATCTTTTCCCCTATTGGAATTTTGAAAAATTAAACTTGCATTTTGATTTCAAAAATGATTTGATGAATGAAATTTTTGACATTCTACTTGTAGAATGACATATGAATAAAGCAACTCCTTCGTTGAGGTAACTAGACTACAAACTAAAATGCATGAATATAAAATGAACTGTCACCCTCACACCATGGCTCTCGAGCCATGTGTTTTTATTGTATACATAATGGTATGTAGTGAACTCGTTGCTCGTAAACTCATGAAATGTATTTCTTTGTAAAAGTCCAAACCATCACATGGGACAAGGTTAAAGTTTATTGATCTTAACTGCTTGTGCTTGAAATGAGGAAACACCATCCTTGTTATTCCTTTCACATTCTAGAAATAAATATATCTTTTGTAATCCCTTTTTTAGCCTGAATAATTTTTATTTCATGAAAAATCCTAACTAGGATCACACCCTACACTGGAGGTAAGTGAAAATTTCAATGATAAAAAATAGAAAAAAAAAACATAAAAAAAGCCAAAAACATAAAAGAACCTAAGAAATTCAAATGTTAAGGGGCATACCCAAATCACAAGAAAAAGTGATAGCTAAAACAAAGCGAGTATGCCCCAGCAAAAACAATGAAAATGTAAAAATCAAAGAAGAACAACAAAAGAAAAGATAAAAGACAAAAAGAATCGAACTGCTGATAGTGATCCTCAGTCTTTGAAACCCTGAAACACTCTTTGAGCCTAATGAATCATTTCTTTTCATATCCAAAACCACAGCCTACATTACGTGTTTGTAGAAGTCCTTTCTAATCAAGCAAGCAAGTAACCTGGAACAATAAACAATGCTCTCAAAATGCAAAGAGTATTTTTTTCATAAGAGTCATGACATCAAGAACAAGCTACTCATTATGAGTGTTCAAAAGGAGACATTTTTTTCTCAAACAAAATCTCAAATTTTTTTACTTTGAAACCCATAAAAATAGAAGGTCATCTCATGATGTACTTTCATCAATGGAAATATCGTTAACACAAGAGAAAATCATATCTTTTCCAAGAAAAAAAATAATAACCAATGAGTTGAAATATTTCAAATGCAAATTGTTTTAAAACTCATATCAAAACAATTTTTGTTTTCAAAATTGTTGCGATGTCACGGTCGCACAAATTAATTACCCTAGCTTAAATAAACAAGATAGAATAGAGCAAGTAAGGGGTCGATCCCATGAGAAAGGTTTAGTTTAGATTTTTATGCTATATGATATGCAACTGAGAGGGTTATGAAGTTATCTATGTTATGCTATAGTAAACAAAAAGAAGCAATCAATGCCAAATCAAAGAAAACTGAAATTTATCAAGAAAAACAAACCTTAGTCGCAAGAAAACATCCACCTATAGAAATCAGAATTGATCTTGGAAACAAAACGTCAATTTATACTCTGAATATTTATCTTTTTTTATGTTAATTAGTTAACAGATCTGTTGTATAACTAATCATAACCATCAAACAACTACAGTGTCTGCACTAGTAATTTAATTCAATGGCAGTCTTAAGAACTAGATGAGTTGATTAATCCAGATAACACAATTGTTTGCAGTTCATGTTTGATTTGATCGATCGAATGTTCTCCCTAAAATTACTAATCTGGATCCGCCATAATTATTAATCTCAGTTGCTTCACAAGTTTATATACCACAACTCAGGTTTTGATAGCAAACTTAGTAATAGATTGTTCACAATAATAACTTAGAGTCCGCTCTAGCAATTAAAATAAATTATCATAGGAAATAAGTATGGGAGAACAAACATATTCATTATTCATATAAACTAAAAAGAAAAGGTAAAATAAATCTCACAATTCTTGAAATCCGAATGTTTATGTATCATTGTAACTAAAAAAAAGAGTTTAACCTTGCATTTTTATTGAACAACTAATAAAAAAAGATAGAAAAATGCATGATTTTGGGTTTTTTAGAGGAAGGTGCATTTTTTCTCTCTTGGTTGGCCACTCCCCTTTCCTTTCTCTCTTTCTTTTTATATCCTAGGAAACTCTAATCTCTTTTCTACAAAAATAGTCATTTTATAAGTAGACAATTTACATTTAAGTAGTTCAATAACTATTTTCCAAAAAAGAAGAAATAGTTTTGCATAAAATCTTCAAGCTTTGACTTTTGATTTAAATGAGCTAAATTGCTGAAACAAAGACTTGGATGTCAGTTTGGATGCCTTGGGACGTAATTTCGACTTGTTTCTTCATAAAACCTGTTTGGTAATAAAATTCATGTGACATCTTTAAAAACTCATATCTCTCTCATATGAGCTCTTTTTCTACTGACATTTGTTATGATGATAGGTCTTCAAGTCAGGAATCCAACAAAATTGAGTTTGCATCAAATGAACTTTTTTAGCTCAAGATATTCAATTCAGAATGGCCAAAGGTCAACACTGGCAGAATGCGAGATTTGTCTTTGAAGGCTGCGATCTCAATGTTCCTTCTCTTTTGTGGAACTCACAATAATCACTACCTCTAGATGACATTCAGTATTCATTTTCAAGAATTTTGAATGTACCAACATGTCGTACAACTTCTTCATAGATACCTTGAACACCTTGCTTTTATTCCCAACTTCTATCATGCACGCTTCATTATTACTTGCAGCATAATTAGGAAATGAATTTGAATTGATGTTGGGCATGTCTTCGAAAGACACCCACCCGCATCTTGATAAGCTTTAACAACCATTTTTTGAAAGCGTAACAGGTTTCAATTCTATGCCTAGGGTTCCAAGCATGGTACTCGCAGGTCAACTCTAGCTTGTACCAGATGGGAAAAGGTGGTTGGAGTGGCGGTACATAGATAGGAGTTATGTATCCAATGCTCAGCAGTTTGGCGTACAAGTCTTTCAAAGGCATAGGTAGTGGTGGTAGTTTTTCCAAAGTATATCTTGTATTTTGCCTTTGGTGGTTGACTCTTTGTTTGATTCGGGGTAAAAGGTTTGGTAAAGTTCATGTTGGCAAATGGAGAGGTAGGCATATATGATTTCTAATAATTCACTTTCTTGTGTTTGTACCTGCCTTTCAAGTTTTTAACGTCATCTTTCATTTTCCTTACACTAAAACCTTTCTTCTCCAAACGCTTAGTTATACGCCCAACTTTAATCCCTTACTCTATTCTTTTAGCTATGCATACAACATCATAGAAATGCTGAGATGAGCTACCCATTAGATGCTCATAGTAAGGTCTTGAAGGTATTAGTGAACAAAGTCACCATCTATGTCTCTATCAAAAGGGGTTTGACATGTGTTGCCTCATCCCTTCATCTTTGAGCATAAACTCTCACTGATTATTGGATTCTTTTCTCCGGACCGAACAAACCTTATGTCAATGGAGAAAAGAAGTCTAGAATCAGCGAGGGCTTATGCGCAAAGATGAAAGGGTGAGGCAACACATTTCCACCCCCCTTTGATAGAGATATATATGGCGATTTTATTCGTCAATACCTTTAAGACACCTTACTATGAGCATCTAATGGGTAGCTCATCTCAACATTTCTATGATGTTGTACGCATAGCTGAAAGAACAGAGCAAGGGATTAAAGTAGGGCGTATAACTAAGCCTTTGGAGAAGAAAGGTTTTAGTGTAAGGAAAATGGAAGATGACGTTAATAACTTGGAAGGCAGGTACAAACGCAAGAAAATGAATTATTAGAAATCACATATGCCTACCTCTCCATTTGCCAACATGAACTTTACCAAACCTTTTACCCCGAATCAATCAAAGAGTCAACCAAACAACCACCAAAGGTAAAATACAAGATATACTTTAGAACAACTACCACCACTACCTATGCCTTTAAAAGGCTTATACGCCAAACTGCTGAGCATTGGACACATACCTCCTATTTATGTACCGCCACTCCAACCATCTTTTCCCATCTGGTACAAGCTAGAGTTGACCTGTGAGTACCATGCTTGCAACCCTAGGCATGGAATTGAAACCTATTATGCTTTCAAAAAGTGGTTGTTAATTCAAACTCATTTCCTAATTATACTGCAGGTAATAATGAAGTATGCATGATAGAAGTTGGGAATAAAAGCAAGATGTTCAAGGTATCTATGAAGAAGTTGTACAACATGTTGGTACATTCAAGATTCCTAAAAATGAATATTGAATGTCATCTTTTGTGAGTTCCACGAAAGAGAAGGACATCATATCAATGATTGCATTGAGTTTTGCCAAAAGATTGCAAAAATATTGATCATTATGGAGCTGACGATTGAAGTCATAGAGGACAGTCATGAAATAAGGATGATGGAAGGTTAAGAAAGGTTGTCAGAAGTATATAGAGTCCAACCAACAACTAATGGGCCATCGAAGTTAATCTTGGCTAAACCTTCCTGCACAAATAAAAGAGATCACAACACAATGCCTTACAATTACGGCTATACCTCCAACATGTGAGCCCCTCTTCCTTTGTTCCAAGCTGAGATCAGTAGGTTGACTCGGAGTGGTCGATGTTTCACACCCGAAGAGTTGATGAAAGCAAAAGGCAAAAAATGATAGATCTTAACAAGGAACTAAAGGTTAATAAGCCAATGACCGAAGAAGAGTCTAATGAATTTTTAAAGTTGATAAGCCACAACGAATACTGCATAGTAGATCAACTAAAAAAGACTCCAAATAGGATCTCCCTTATATCCTTGACACTCAGCTCTAAGCCGCATTGAAACACCTTGCAAAAGGTATTGAATAAGACTTATGTACCTCAAGACATTGAGCAAAAAACCATGAAGCATTTGGTGGGAAGGATACACACCACCAATTATATGTACTTCACAGCAGATGAGCTTTATACTAAAGGAACCGGACATAACAAGCCCTTGTACATTACTGTTAGGTGCAAAGCCTACCTCGTAAGAAAGGTGCTCGTCGATAATGGCTCAACTCTTAACATGCTACCAAAACACATGTTGAAAGAAATGTTGGTCGATGAATCTCACATAAAACCGAGTCCATAATAACTCACCTAGATAGATAATTGGGACTTTGGAAGTGGAACTATATATGAGACCACAAATGTTCTCGGTAACGCTTCAAGTTATGAATATCCACCCTTCCTATAGAATGTTGTTGGGAAGGCCTTAGATTTATGCAGTTGGGGCAGTAACTTCGTCATTGCACCAATGCTTCAAGTACATCATGAATGGGATGCTGGTAAATGTCAAAGCTAAAGAAACAATATCCATGATAAAGAATGTGGCCATACCTTTCATTGAGGCTGAAGATTACAATGACAAGAATGTCAATTCTTTTGAGATTATGAACACTGATTTGGTTCCCGATAACACGGTAATGAGAAGGCCAAAGATCTCAGAAGCAATAAGGAAGGAAGCTAAATGCTTCTTAGAACGTGAGATTCCATTTTAATATAACCCTATCACCGGAATACCAGAAATGGTTAATCTCATTAAGATGAAGTGTACTGATCATAGATTTGGGCTTCAGTACAAGCCTAAAACAAGGATTATCGATGGGCTGCTGGGAGGAGGGAAAAAAGAATGGCTAGGATTGAAGGAAGAGAGCCTGAAACGGAAGAGCTGGAAATCTTTCCCCTTAGTGTTTCATTCTTAAAGGCTACATATGTAATGCAACCGGATAAAGGATTGGAAACCCTTGGTCAAGAACTGTCAACTATGAATATAAACACCTTGAATGAGGGTAAGTTTGAAGGAGATTATAGGAATACAATAGTCGAATAAAAAGATGAAGCGTTACTGCAACTGACTATCCACACTTTAAAAGAAATTTCAGCCAAGAACTTTGTACGAAAGCTAGGTAGGGGGGAGAAGTTTCAAAACTAGGTGACCTAAGAAGCTCCAGTAGTGTTTAAAATGTAAAACAATTTTGTTTGCCTTAACATGCTTTTGTCATCTTGGGTTACCCTCTGAAACATGGCTATGACTCTTGAAAGATGTTATCACATGACTATTTTTGAATGAATGTCAGAAGGATACACACCTCCAAGACTGACAGTGGGACAATGTTGCACTTGAAGGACATTTTCATATCATCATCTTGGTTTACCCTCTGCCATGGCTACGACTCCTGAAAGATGTTATCACATGACTGCTTTTGAATGAATGTCAGAAAGATACACACCACTAAGATTAAATATGGAACAATGTTGCACTTGAAAGACATTTTCATATCGTCATCCTGGGTTTATCCTTTCAAACATGGCTACTACTCCTAACAGATGTTATCACGTGAGTGCATTTGAATGAACATCGAAAGGATGCACACCACCAAGACTGATTGTGAGAGCATCTGTTTTGAAGCCCAAAGGCGCACTTCACCTTATAAATATGGGTGATGAAAGAAGCACCATTGATGATGCCAAAGCATTTTTTTTATAATCTAATTTGACGAGTTGAGAGGAAAATATTGAGAAAAACACTAAGCATACAACAAAAACAATAAGCATACAACAAAAAGCCTTTTAGTGCAAGCTATGAGATACATGTCTAGACGACTGGATAGTTTCCAAGAAGGTTGATGATAACATATGCATAAAGAGTATTGTTTCAATTGGAGGCAAGTTTGTGGCTGATTGGCAATCTAGAAGGAGGTCAACACTAGAAAACCTCTTGATGGGTTTTGGCAAAATGCACACAACCAATCAAAGAACAATGCTTGAGAGAATCAAGGGGATGAATGATTTGTTATGCTCCTACATTATGAATCAAGCAACACCGCACTTAGATGCATGATCATGCTTGATAAACAACGAAAGTAGTAATCGTTGTGGACAATCCAGGATGAGCACTGCACTTAAATTTAAAAGGAAGGCTAGCACACGAACAAGTTAGTGCATAGAAAAACAAAGAAGGCTTTGGATAGCAAACAAAGACACCCTATGATAATGAAACATCAAAGAGGGGGGCATGTCATCTAACCTTAAAACATTGCATCAAAATACTTTTTGAATTGTTACAGGAAAATCCTCAATGAAGCCTAACAAAATTGTGGACAAGGAAAGAATCATTAAGTGGATAATAAAAAAGAATCACGATTTTAACCCTAGAACGGGAAGAAGATGAGATGAACCCTGCCATTAGAAAAATCTCAAAGAAATGAGAGGATTAACTCTGTCATCAGAAGGAGTCTTCAAGTCAACCCTACAATCAGGAAGCACCGAGTTTCCAAACCCTGCAATCAGAAATTATCAAGTCAACCTTGCAATCAGAAAGCACCAAGTTTTCCAGCCCTTCTCCTGTCATCTCTTCAAGATTTCGCTAGGTAAGTCATATTATTCACACTTTTCACATTTTGCACCTGAATAGGTCACCCATAACAATGAGACCACTTTTCATTTGTTATATTTTTTTCATCTGGGTAGGTCACTAATTACAATGACCATTTTCCATATTTTTTCCCACTTGGATAGGTCACTTATTACAATGACACCGTTATCTTTTTTTGTAGGTCGCCCATTACAATGAAACCATTATCCACATGTTTTTTTACTGGGGTAGGTCACTTCTTACAATGAGACCACTATTTCCTTTTTTACCTAGGTATGTCAATCATTACAATGAGACCACTTTTCACATTCTTTCCATCTGGGCAGGTCACTCATAATAATGAGACCACTTTTCGCATTCTTTCCATCTAGGCAGGTCACCTATTACAATAAAACCACACACATAGAATTTGACTCTGGTTAAAGGGAATCACCAGATGGGATCTCAAGTTAACTCAATCACCACACACATGGATTTTTTAGCTTTGGTTAAATGGAGTCACTAGATGGATTTCAGGTTGACCGAGCCACACACAGAATTTTGGTTCTAGTTAGAAGAGGTCACCAAAAGAGATCTCAGGTTAGCCCAACCACACATGGATTTTAGCTTTAGTTAAAGGAAGTTGGCAGATGTAATTTTAGGTTAACCAAGCTACACATACTTGGTTCTGGTTAAAAGAGATCATCAGATGGGATCTCAAGTTGACCGAGCCACCAACATTATCTTAGCAGTGAAAGAAAAGTGATAAAAACCCTAATATTAAGAAATTCTCATGAAAAAAAAAAGAGATGAAAGTTCAGACCTTGCCATAAGAAAGAACATTTTTTAGGTTTTGGTTAAAGGAAATCGTCATATGAGATTTCAGATTAACCCAACCAAAGACAATTTAAAGGATCGCCAGATCAAGATCTCAGAATAACTAAGTTGTACATAGTTTTGATCATTAGTTTCTAATTAAAGGGGATTGCTATAAAGACAGAGTTTCAGATCAACCATGCTTTGAGAATATCAGTTTCAGAAGTTCAGTTTTGTTTATCTTTACAAAACTTCTTATGCAAAGCACTCAACTAGTCTTTGCTCCGCAAGTATTGTAAAGAAGAGGCATCTGTTGTTATCCATTTTTGGATCACCACACAAAAAAAAAAGAAAATACAAGAAAATCAAAAAATATATTCACAAGAAAACCAAAAAATAATAATTGCATTGAGAAAAAGATGTTGGAACGCCTAGAAAATGACTAAAAATTAGTTGAGAAGGTTCAAAAATACAAAGATTGAAATTTGATAATATATTTTTTACTGATGAAAGCCTTGTTGACAAAGAAAATTTATTTGAGAAAGAAAAGTCTAAAATCAGATGTTTATGAACTCGATTAAATTTTATTTAAGATTTAATTGAATTTATGAAGGGTTTAATTACAAGAAAAATTAATTTTTAAGTCAATTTGAGCTTTAATTGGAAGAAATTAAAGTTCAGGGGTCAAATTATAATTTTGAAGGTTTGATTGGGTCATATCAGGGGCTTAATTGCATAAATATTGAAGTTTGATGGCCAATTAGGAACTTGATTGAAAAAATCCAAAACCAAACTAAAAAAGGCATGTAAATAGAAGGGTTGGGATTGACTGAGTCAGTAGTTAAATTGAAGAAATTGAAAGTTTATTGATCAATTGAGGGTCAAAATGCACAAATTCAAATCCAAGAGCTAAAGTGAAAAAGACGATCAACTTCAAGGCCAACGATTGAATTTGGCAAAAATGCAATTAAATTGATTCTTAAAATCAAAATTTACAATTGAGAACTTGATTGAACAAATCATAAATTAATGACTGATTTGGAAATTGACATGTTTTGGCACCATTTCCTTTTAAATGAAATGGCGTGTTTTGAGCAAAACATCATCGTTTCATGCATTGTTCACTGAAAAATAAAAAGGGCAGCAAACAGTGTCATTTTGATGGCACTATTTGCCATCTTCTTCCCCTGGACACGTAGATGCAGGCAAAGAAGAAATTTGTTCCCCTGCATTTGTCTCTCCCAAAAACCCAAAAACAACAAAATCCAAGCCCTGCAAGCGACCCTGAGGCCGCTACCCAATGACCGTCCGACCACCCTACCCCTGTGTCATGACTAGACATGGGTAATAGCCCTCTCTCCCTTTTTTTCCCCTTATAAATATCAAGGGAGAGAAAGGAGTTGGGGGGATGGGCATGACACTTTTAAAGAGTTTTGGAGGTGAAAAACAAAAGGAAAAAAAGAGAGATGGGAAGGAAAGAATAGAGAAAAACATAGATAAATAGAGAGGAGAGAACTGAGAAAAAAAACAAACAAAAAAGGAACAAAAGAAGAGGGAAGAAAACAGAGAAGAGGAGGAGCAGAAGCAAAGACAGAAAACAAGAAGAAAAAGGAAAAAGAAACAAAGGAAAAGCACATAAAGAAGAAGAAGAAGAACCGTTAACCGGTGAAGCAGCTCCCCAATGCACGGCCACCTCGTTTGGAAGAAGAACCGCCACCGCCAATGCCACTGCTAGGTTAGCCTTCCCCCACCCTTCTCCTTATTCTTCTTCTTCTCGTCCTCCTGCATCCATCCCTTCTCCATTGTTCACGTTGTAGGTGAACAATAAATGAATTAATTCACTCTCTACTGTTCACGCAGAACAATCAAAAGTTCTCCAATGTTTGTTGGGCCTGATCAATGTTAGCCCAAACCAAAATGGTTGGGCCGAGTCCAACCCAATCAAAAAAAAAATCTTATGGGCCGAACCTGGCCCAAACAGGTTGGACCTAACCCCTATGATTGGGTTGGGCCCAACCTAATATTATATTATTATATATTTATAATAATATATAATATTATATTAGATATTAAAAAAAATCCAAAAACATTCTTTCAAAATTTATAATTTTCCGGTGTATTTTTCTATCAATCTTGCTTAATATTAGTTTGTATTTTTATACTCTAAAGATACAAATATAATATTAAAATACCAGGTTTTCTACGAAACAAAAAAAAATCTAAAACAACAAAAAAAAATATTTTTATCTTCATGCATATGGCCAAGTCTCTAAAAGCTTATAAGAAATTTTCATATCATATTTTCATACAACAAAAATTCAAAAAATATGTATTAGCATGCATTTTGACTTTAATAACCAGTTTATTAAAGCATGAGAACTAAGCCAATATTTCAAAAAATACCAAAAAAATTATTTTGTTTTCTTTTAGTATCTGAAATTACAAACTTATATGTAAAACGTATTCCTGATATTAAAAAGATAGTTTTTTTATGTATAGATATTAGAACGGTTAGGTTTTTTTACCCAATAGGATCTTCTTACTGAAGAGGACTTTTCTTAAACTATAGGCAAACCAACAAATAGAAACAGGACAATACATTAGCTTTTATCATACATTAAACAATACAGCTTACCTCAAGTAAGGTGTATTTGGGATATTAATATATTTTTAACTTGCTCATTTTCGCTAGCCTTTTTCTTGTTCTTCCTCTTCTTTTTGGCTGAACTAGAACCAGCATCAATAACCCTGTTCTGAAACAGGTTGTGTGAATGCAATTGGAAAAGGAGCCGGTTCAGGAGCTGGACCTGGTCTCGATCTCTTGAACTCATGGTGGGGTGGACGCATTCCTGAAGCTGCAAGTGAAATTGCACTTTCTGGTACAGCATCCCTAACAATAGCAGCTCAAACCTCTTGCTCTTGACTGACTGTGGTCTCGGAACATCCAAATTTTACTCACCATTGAAAACTAAAGTGGACACAAAAACAGGCAGCAGCCCTGGTGACTGGACAGTGTTGTAAGAAGGCTTTGCAAGATGCACCTTCACCGCAAATTCATTCAGAATGGATTGGCAAAACAACGTGTCCTGTATATATAGCCAAACAAGAACAAAGAGGAACATGTAGAAAAGTAAGAAGCAAAATAAACATTATTGTCACTACACAGTGCTGTAACTGGGGTATTCCAGATTCTCCTTGACTTCAAATTCACACAGGACAGATTTGAAAATTATGACCAGACAATAAAAAAGAGAAGCTTGTGGAAAGGCAAGAAGCAAGGCAACATTTTAAGCAAAATTGGCACCAACGTACCAAAACAATCTATATAATTAGTATAAAAACATTATGCTTCAGATCAGTGCATTTTTCTATTCACTTGTATGATCAATCAGAAGAGATTTCAAAACATCAATGATAGTGTAGAATGACTTGTGAATCAGGTATTTAAATATATAGACAACCAATGATAATTCATTTGAAAAAAAAAACTAATATTGCTTTGAAAATGGAGGGAAGCCATATAAGTTGTCACAACGAAGAATGTCACAGGCCTAAAACACAAAGCTAATACATGCATAAAGCCCCTAAAGAACAACAACAAAAGGATGAAGAAGAAAAGAATTGATAGCATTTGAAGAGGTAAAATTTACAATTTTGTTCACAAACCTCATGTAGAAGCGGACATCCTTCATCCTTTACCCTTTTTAGAATACTCTCAAGTGCCAGTTTCGCAACTTCTTGTTCAGCTTCTTTTCGAGGAAAGAAGGTGTTTGGAGAGGTATATTGTGCTCCATTTACCCACACAGTTGATCTAAACCTTGGTGCGTGTGAGGATCCTTCATTGAAAGTTTAATATACTGGGAGCTGTAAGGATGATCTTCGCGTGTATTCTTGCAGACGATTCTTGAACAACAAGCGCTCTGGAAGGCCTTAAGAAATTGCAGACGATTCTTGAACAACAAGAGCTCTGGGAGGCCTTAAGAAATCACGCAGATAAAATTTAACTCATCTGCATTATCAAATATAATCAAACTTCAAACAATTATATACAGAACGCTGCAAGCAACAAACTAAATATGAAATATAAAGGCACCCAGGTGGCCATCCCATACAATCAAAAGTCCTAGATGCAAAAAACTTAATGTCACTTGAGGTTCACTGAGCAAGATGAACAAGACCATCTGCTAGCTTGAGCGTACAAATTCAATAACATTGTTGAAACAAAAAATCATTAGATTTCAAGAATCAAATAGTTGAATTTACATTGTCAATAATAGTAGAGTGACCTCTTTACGAAATCGAGATAAACAAATTTTACATCGAACAATCAATGCTTATTCCTTAATCAAGTAATTATTCAATAATATCAGTCTAAATACACAACTCCAACAATTATTCCAGTAACATTAAATAATTTCTCTTCATAGCCAAGCAGAGAGATTTGTTACACTAACAAAATGCCTTCTT
>Ga0325410_1003122_pt1 | contig 18630 bp, 14 predicted proteins | sample PopdelMetagenome_16_FD_206182 | JGI IMG/M metagenome (GOLD analysis project Ga0325410, IMG submission 206182) | Populus deltoides microbial communities from Bellville, Georgia, United States - Xylem-PdIQD-R3 | ecosystem: Host-associated > Plants > Phyllosphere > Stem > Wood/Secondary xylem... | reverse complement strand
ATTTTGTACAATATTTTTTACCTAAAATCATTCGAAAAACATGTAAAAACCCTTGTTGAATCTCAAAACACATTTTATTGCATCCTAGAAATCCGAAAAACTCTCTTAGCTCTCTCTCTCCCTTTTCTTCTCTCTCCTCCCTCGATATCATGCTTTGAGACCCCATTTCTGGACTTCTTCTCTCGAAGGGCGATGCGCAACGACTAATCCACTCCCCTTCGAGGGACTTTGTTGTAAAGCATTTTCACACAAGATTTTTAACTTGAGGATCAAAGTGTTAAAAATCCATAAAATCTCCCAAAAATCGCCGTCATTTGAAGCCAAGAAATCCTAAAATAATTTTGTTCTATTCAACTTATAATGTTCATTCCTCCCACTCTGCTGTAGAAGAGTAGGGTTTTTTTTTTTTTAAGCAGAGAAATGGATAGCGTATCACTTGGACTCGGTTGCAGGTGGCAATTATGGATAAAAGGACACAGATGGTGGACTAACCAGATTTTAAGTTTTGCCGCTAAAAAAAGTGTCTGGTTTTTTAACATGGGCAGCTACGTAGCTACTACAAATATAGCAATATCTGCAACCGATGATATTTTTTTCGTGTCTTTCTACTCCAGAATCCGGTATTTTTTTTCTTTTTTCTACGTTTTGTATCAAAAATAAAATTTTAAAATCTTGGGGAATCAGAAATTTATTATTTAAAACGTAAGACCAAAAACAACTTTTCACATCAAATTTGAAACTTTCATCTATTTTCTCTTAACTTTTTCACTTTGGTCCTATAAGGATATTATTAAAAAAAAGTTGAGGGATGAAAAAAACAGAGCATTAACGCAATCCATAGTATTTTGTACCTTGATGCAGTGTAATAATTTTCCCATGCATTTTAGTGTTTTCTATAATGTATGGAAGAAACGAAAAAGCTGAAATAGCTGTTGTGGTTGGTGCAGTGGCTGGGATAGGTCTTCTGGTCTATAGCCTTGTTTCAGGCTCTGGTCCTACTACTAACTGGGCAGGATTTTTGCATTTTACGGCAATTTGCGAAAGAAATAGGACATGGCAAGTCTAAAAGGATGGAATAAACGTGACTTGTTTAGTTGAATTGTTATCCCCGAATATTGATGAAATTTCATTTCTGGATTGGCAGTAATTTCTACATGTCAGAGAATGTTACCCAAACAAAAAAATAATAAAGGGAAACACACAGGTAAAACAAACAGCAGAATCAGCTTCATCTTCTTCTCTTCCTCCCTTTTCCTTTTCCTAATTGCCCAGATTTGAAAGCGTGTTCTTGTTCTTGGAGGAAAGCCCTCGCCTTTCCATAATTCTCTGCTCTTTCATCCTCCAGCAGTGCCTTGTCTTTTTCCTTCACCTCAAATATGAAAGAATTGTCCTTCCGCAGTTCACGAGCTGCCCCTTTAGCTTCTCGTTTTACGAGTTTCTTTAACTTTCTCCTTTCAGCCCGTTCACGGTCTGGGTCATAATCTCTACCCTTCACAAAACTGCAGCACAAAATTGCACAAGATGTTTAGCAACATGCCATGCTATGACCAACACAAGAAAATAAGAGGGGAAAGAAAAATATTAATTACTTCTCCTCAAATTTTGGAGCAACTAATTTGATGGGAACTGGCTTCTTTTTCTGCATTTGTAGGGGTTTCCGCATCATATGATGTTTGTTGGCCTTCTTATTAATAAGTTCGGCAACATCTTTGAATTTATCTTGTAACGTTGCTGGCATGTTTTCCTGTTGTGCTACCTCAAGCAACAACATTGAAATAGGCAAGAAAATTTCAGGAAAGGAACTCAACTCTTTATAAATGTCAACAAACCCTTGAAGAGTTTCTACCATAGTAACCAGCACACCAACCCTGCGTGCATAAAATTCATTTTTGATAGATTAGCACACACTGGATATGAAGACAGATTTGAGGAAGAATAGTAATAGAACTCCTCAATAATGTTGGATTGCATCAAACAATCTTAAGCAATACCATGAACATTCTAGGATTGGCATGCATTTGTAAGCAACAAATTAAATTAACTAATGATGGCAATTGCAAGGTTCATAAAAACTAAAGTACAGGAATACAGAATAAGGCCACAGTGCCAATGCAAAAAATCCCTGTCTGCATTAAGCACCATCGCAGAAACAAAATCCCTACAAACCTGAAATCATCTGAGCTGAAAAATGACGTGTCCTCTTGCATGTCCATTACCATGAGGAAATTCAGAGGACGAATCTCATTTACGTGATCATGAATATGCAGCAAGGGCTTGATTTCTTTTAGTTCCATAAGATGATAAAACTGCCAAAGTACACACAATTAACATTAATTTCTTCATAATACCAAAAATAGTGTGGCTCTTTTTCAGGTACACATGAATAGCAAGCACACGTTGTTGAGAGCAATTTTTTCTTATCAGGGTGGGGTGGCATAAATTAGGAAAGATAGAATGGCAAGTGCAGTAAAAACCACAATGCATCAGGGAGTTCTATACCTGAGATTCCTGATAAGAAGATGGTTTTCTTTCTGTAGTTGCCATCAGCAAAGTTCGGAGAAACATTATGGCTTCAGGACAGAACTTCTGAGATTGTTTAGTGATCTGCAAAGGATGCTACAATCAATACTTGAAGCCTAAATGAGAGTGTTTGTAATGCTGCCACTGCAGCACTCTTGAAAGAGGTCGGGTGAGAATTAAATCAAGATGCAAGTTACTCAAATAAATACAGTCCCCCAAATATTGGCCCTTTTGCAAATTTTAGTTGTCCTGATTTTTTTGGCCGCTTTGAAGTCGATGTTTTATAAGGATTGAGTTTCCTACTATATCCTTTAGTATTTGATGAATATTGACTGCTCAAGTTTAAAAGGAATACATTAATTAATGAGTAAAAAAGGAACAACACACTATGGTCAACATTAATTATTGGATTAATTGATGTTTCATAAAAACATACGTATTTGTAAAAGAGCCAATATTTGTGGGACAGAAGGAGTAATAAAGTTCTGACTGTAAGTGCTTAGGCACTTTTAACCACCAATTACAAGTTGAAAACCTTTCCAGAAGCAAACAACAATCAAGGAGGCTTTGCTCCTGCCAAGCACTTCGATATAAACTTGTAGTATAAATGAATAGATGGGCAAGAGAGACATACAGAGAGAACCATGGTACATAAGAAAGAACCAATTGCAATATCACGCCCCGACAAGATGGGACAGCGCATCAGATATTCAGACATCAACAGTATTACTGGGGTCATGACAACATGCCGAAAGTCAGAGCAAGGAAAGATCATGGACCACAACCTCAAGAGAGAGAGCGTTTTCATAGAAGGCCAGCTACTATTCTCTGCTGGAACAATAACTTTCAGTTAGAGATACGCACAACACTAAGAAACTCGGAATGAAAGTGGAAAGACCATCAATTCTCAAATCATATTACAACCAACCTGTATTCTTTAGAGCCTCACAAAATTGTGCACGAGTTCGTAAGATTCGCTGACGAGCACATATTGCAGAAAAGTATGGAATCTCCACACTCATCTCCATCAATGGCTTGACCAGAAAATTCAATAACTCAATATTCAAGGGCTTTTTATTTGCTAAGACAGCAAAATACTGTAATAGCACACCATAAAATACCTGGGTGGAAACAGATGGTTATTTACACAATAGCAAAGAGCAGCCACACACACTCACTCTTAGAGTCACACAAAGACACACATTATACTATAGTTGCACAATCTGTATTCCCTGTCATTGTCAATACAAAACTGTCACTCAAAACTTATATCATGCTTATTAAAGCACTAGTTCCTAGCAAAAGCAAAACCACATTAATGCAACCCCATAAAACTTCTTTCATTGTTCGAATCTTTGGATGTGCTGTTTTCTTCTTATCAATTGTCAACTTTCTGCGCAAGTCATGCATACCTGATATGAGTTTTTGTCTATTCACTCTTTATTTATGAACATTAGAGCTCGTGTTTGCATAAATCATGTGCATCTATCAGATATAGGGACGTATAAATGGTGAGGATCTATATATTATCAAACACATGGAAATAAAATCCTGTTTGTTGCTTTTCACTCCCTCAATCACCCTTCCCTGCCAAAACAAGCACAGACCCACACAAAGCAAAGAAAACACAGCAAAGAATTCATACTTGAATTTTCTTCCGATTTTCTGCTGCAAGCTGTATTGCATTGCTTTTCCGAATTCGATCAACTACCAGAATAACATTTTCATTGGAACAATTCTCCAATATTGCACAAAATTCTTCGAAGCTCTTCGGGGCTTCAATTATATGCGGAATGTCTGATTGGGTTGAATGTTGTTCACGATTTGCTTTTTTTTTCTTTCCATCCAGAGATTTTTCATCTCCTTTCCTAGGCTCAACAGGTTCAGTTTTCTTTGACTTTTTGTGGCTTATTGGCTCTATTTCTCCATCATCACCATCATGAGAACCATGTTCTTCATCCTCTTCCAAATCTGTGCCAAGATTGTCATCATCACTCTGCTCCCAATCCTTCAAAGATGTAGACTTTTCATGTTCATCATCATCACCATTAGTATCATCTTCATCAGATCCTTCATCATCACCATCATCATTGGCGCTCGCAGACTCCTCAGAAGAATCATCATCTTCATTGTCAGAGTCATCTGCCTCCTTTCTTGCAAGAATCTCATCAACCCAGCCCTTTGTAGTCCCAGGCTCTTCATAAAGAGGAAAGGAATCACCAAGATCATCACCAGATATTGACCTTGGCCTCTGAGCTGACAGCTTCTCAACATCATCATTCTCTTCGTCACTGGATTCATCAGCAACAAGCATACGTTTCTTACGATCCTCCTGAAATTTTCAAGTACCATAAAGTTAATAGCTGAGATTTAGATTACAGTGCAATAAAAGTTGGTCAGCGAGCTTTATCAGTAATGTAAACGTAAAACAAGGAAACTGTGTCTTTTAGAACACAACAACTTATACCACTATATAAAAAAATCCAGCCCTTTTCAGCCTCTCTTGAAAGATTTCCGTATTACCAAGCTCCCATGCAGTAAAAACTTATGAATAAAGCTAGTTAAAAGCAAACTCCATAGATCATAGCATGGTAGAGCTTGTCAAAAGTATAACTCCATGAAAACTAACATGCATTCCAAAACTCTAGCAGAAGTGTGCCAGCGCATGCACATGGAAAATGTCACCATCCAACAACTCTTCACATAATTAAACTTCCATTACTAGAAACAAGTGAACATTGGAAATCAACATAGTTAATTGTCAGATGTCAAGCAGCTCAACAGTTGCCTCCCAAAAGCTACTGATGTGCTTGATGATTTTAAAGACAGTCCTTTTGGTTTTCCAGTTTGGTGGACTATGAAAGATGACAGAAAATTAATGACAATATGAAGTACCATTTCACACTGAACATCCAAGATCAACAAGAATCCACCAAGTCAGAGTAATGATGGTAGTAATGCCATGCAGCTAAGCATGTATGCGTGCTTTTCTGTGCAGGCATATGCAGATGCTTTCAAATAAGTGAGAAGAAACATGCCTCTAGTTGCTCTAGTCGTTCTCTCTCCTTCTGGGCAATTTCTTCTGGTGTCTTTGTCCTGTCCGATGGCCGTGCACGTGAATCTATCGCCATCTCGTAAACGAGTTTGTCATAAGAATCAGGTTGTTCCTGCTGCAAATCATATATATATATTTAAAAAAAAAGGATCAACTTCAAGAGTTCAGAATTATGCAAAGTCAATATTAACAGCTATTGGTTTACTGCTTCAAATTACATAGGAAAAGTGAACAAATTACAGCCTCAGGTAACAAAGGTATAAAAGGAATCCATCTTAATCAACAGAAAAGGTATAAAAGCTTTCATAGGATAATGCTTCCGTAATTGAGAACAATGTGGCATGCCAAGGTGTAGAGTAAAATAATAGAAAAAAGAACATTGAAATTTTAAACATTCAAAACAGGAAGTAGCAAACTCAGGAAGCAATTAAATTTAGCAACTTGAAAAGGCTTTTCAAGATCAAGAACCGTATAAAAGAAAATACCTGCTTGAAAGTTTCAGGTTTTTGAATAACTGGTAACTCATCCTTCTTTACATGCTCATTAGGAATGTCCTTATTGACAAGGGCCTTCAAGGCATTCATCTTGCCTGGTTCTGTCAAAGAAGACAAGGCTTGAGACTGCACCAAAGATGTGAAGCTTTTATCCAATTCTTCCATCAATTGTTCATTTTCTTCCTTATCTTTAGCTTTTTGAGCCTGGCCACAATTGCAAAAAAAGGCTTAAAATGTAGACTAAATCAGAAAACAGATGTCTCATTTTAAAGCTGTTTTCTTAAGATGAAAACAAAAAACACCTTGAAAAACTTGCTCTTCAGAATAACCTCCTGCATTACTTCCTTCTTAGTTTTGGGTTTCTGCAAAGGGAAAGTCATGCTTTGTATCAGGGTTAAGCAATGTTAGATATACAAGAGTTCAAAAGACAGCAAAATTAGATATAACAAGCTTGTAGAAACATCTCAGTTGTCTACTTTTCAGGACGTATAATTTAGCCATGAGAATCATAGATAATGGACTCATATTTTGATATACTAATGGCACAAAACTGAGGTCACAAAGTGGATCTCACATTTTCCTCCCCGTGCACTGCATCCTGTGGCAAGCCATGAGCATTAAGTTGCCTTAAGATGGCTGGTTTCTCTGGAAAGAAAAGGAAAGACAATACTTGTGGTCATTAGCAAAATTCCAAATAAATCAAAGGAATAACATAAGAAGGTTTGGCAATCTTAGCATAATAATCAACAACAGAAATCTGGATTGAGATGGTGAAAATCAATGGCATTAAATGAACAGGTTTCCTACAACTGCAAGTGTCTACTAAAAACTAAGGCATTTTGCGCCATGGTAAAACTAAATTGAATGTACAAAAAGGAAAAGGAAAAAAAACCAAAATAAGGTCAGACACTTTAAAATATTATAGAATGTGGAAATTGAATCACTTTTTTTTATTCTATGTAAAATTCCTTGGAAACAAAAAAAAAGAGATGAACTTCAATAAGTCACATCATTTTTCCATGAACCGTTCAATTAACATCTATCAAAAAAGAAAACATTTTCCGGATGCTATGGGAGCATACTGAAGAATATCTGGGCTTAAGAATTTCTATTCCACAACCAGTTTAACACTTTCTGCTTGAAGTTCATAAGTACATATATATATATATACACACACACACACATATCCATGGATGGAGCGATCATAAGCTTAACTTGGACATGACAATAATAACAAAAACAGACAGCTTCCAGCATTATAAGCTAAACATAACCCAAATTTATTAACAAAAATTTTAATACATACTATTTGTTCTATCTGCGTCAGCATCATCTCCATCATCATCAGACAAGATTTCATCCTCGAAATCATCTTGTCCCGAAAGGGGACCAAGATTCGGAATTCCAAAATCATCATCTTCTTCTCCATCTGATAAATTATACTTGCTCTTCTTGTTTTTCAACTATAACAAAAAAAAATCAAATTTAACAAAATAAGCATCGCATGTAATAAAAAAATACAACTTAATAATAAATAAATAAATAATCGGTAGTATATATTTTTAAGACCTGACGCTCGCGCTGGGAGCGGATGATAGCTTTATCAAACTCTCCAAGCTGTTCATTTTGTTCTCCAATTCTCTTGTCCAAGAAGACAGAAGACTTGCCGCTCTCTTCATACTCTTTTAACAAAGTCTTCTTCCTCTTTTCAATGGCGCGGCACCGGGAGAGCCCAATACGGAGCTCTTCGCCTTTGCGTTTCTTTCCGAGGATGTCGAATTTGCGGCGGGACCAAATTGTCTCAAAAGGGTTGCTGCTGTTTTTGTTGTCTTTGGATGCAGCGCTCGCTTTCATGGCAACGGAATTTGGGGCTGTTCTGCTGTTCTTCTTCTTCTTCTTGGATTTTGTATTGCTGCTGCTGCTGCTTCTGCTTCTTTTTGATGTCTTTGCCATTGCTGAGTTTTTTTTTTTTTTTGGTGCAAGAGACAGAGATAGTGGAGATGGAAGGAAGTCTCGTGAATTTGAGGGTTTAGGGTTTTGGTTTGTTTCTTCGGCTTTGACTTAAATATGGGCCTGTTTTCCAAACACATATAAACATGGGCCTGTTTTCCAGACAAACATATAAACATGGGCCTCTATTTCCATTTTCTAAGCAAGCAAATCCCATTAAACCGAACTATATAAATAAATACTTAGTTTCTAAAATTTTCAGTACACCTTCCGGGTACTTACCGTGTTACATTGCAAGTCGAGTAAAAAAAATTAAATATAAAAAAAATAATTTAAAGTAATGGGAAATTTTTTGGTATGACATTAAATTTAGTTTAGTGTATTAAATTCAAATTTTTTTTTAACTCCACTGCAAAAGGATAAAAATAATTTAAAGATCAAATTAAAATCAAATAAATATTAGAAAATAAAATTAAAAAATAATAAAAATTTAATGTTAAAGAATAAAATAATAAAAAAATAAAAATAAAAAAAATAAATCATATCAAGCGATTGAGCCTCAATGACCCAGCACGTCTAGGCCTTAAAAAAATCCAACCATATGGGCCTAAGGCAAGTCCAAGCACTTTGGTCATTTTTATTTTACCGTTTTTTTCTTTGTAAGATGAAAAACAACATATTATTCACCTTTTATTTTTAAAAAAATAAAAAGAAAATGGATAATGTATTGACTCTGCTAGGCGTCAATCCATAATCTAACTATTAGTGTTTGAAAATTCAAGATTAAGGTTTTTGGGTTGAAAATTCATTTTAAAACCTATTTATATAAAAAAAAATACCTCATTAAACCAAAAACAAATTTATCAAAGAAAATAAAAACAGAACTCTCGACTTGTATGTTATGCATGTTTATATATAAACTCACTATTATAAAGCTTTTCATGTCGAACATAACTTGTTAACACAAAAACTAATGATTTTAATGGTAAAACATCGTTAAACTAAACTTTTTTTTTTTCTTATTGTTTTTCATTCAACTAAAAAAACCATAGGAACTATGAAGAAATGAAGAGGAAAGTATAAGGATGAAAAAGAACTTTCCCCTAGATTTTTTATTGGTCATGGATTTTCTTTTTATTTTATACTCTGATTCTTTATTATTGAATCTTTTTTCTTTCTTAAACAAATATTGGACACGAAAGGTTGAAATAAATCAATAAATAAATAAATAGGCTTATATTTTGTAATTGTAATATGTTAAACTATCACAAAATATAATAGTAAATCAGTGATTAATATTAATGGGATGCATCGATGTAAGAAATCGGGATTGCTTTTTAGGACTTAATAACTTCCGTGTCAAGTATTTTCTTTGAATGTTGTTTAAACCTCAACTACACATGGTGAGAGATTTACATATCAGTATTGGATATAATTTATAATATCATTATTTTATTAGTGGTATAATAAAGAATCAAAATTTTTACATACAATATAATACAATAATTGTTTTTAAGAGATTCGAGCTTTTATCTATGTAGTTATGATTTTTTTTTATCTAAAAATTGATGATTTCTAGTCTCTGGAGTAATTTTTTATGGTTTCAGTAAAATAGTATATTTCCATGTTTTTTCAACATAAACTTGTTTTTAAAATCACCAACTATAAGAAAGATATTAATTTAATACGGTGATAGCCTAATAGAAAATAGAAAAAAAAATTATGAATTTTATTTTTCAATTAATAGGTAAATCTGCTAAACCCGTAAATCGGGTAACTAGGGTCAACATACCAAACCCACAAATCAGGTAATGGGTTCTATTGAGATTAATAATTTCTTTTTTTCTAAAATATTATTTATTTAATTATATGATAATAAACATAGACAATCATAAAATTAAACGTCAAAACTTAGATTTTTTTAAAATTATGATAATCTTATAAAAAACAAAACGAAACAAATTATGAAATCCAATTCTTAATCAATGCAATATCGAATGATAAAATTAAAAAAAATAAATTAAAAAAGAGTTAAACTTGCCAAACTCGCCAGCAGGCCCGTGAACTTTCTAAAATTCAATAATATGTTTTTTTAAAAAAAACTATTTTTTAAAACTATATGATAAAAAAATAAATAATCACTTAATTTAGTTCAATTAAAAAAAATAAAAAAAGTACCCCTCTAAACCTACAAACTAGGGTATTCAGGGTTACTTTACCAAATTCGCAAATCAAGTTATTAACTCCACAAATCTTGATAATCTAGTTTTTTTTAAAATCATTTTTTATTCAACTAAAAATTTTAAAAAATAGACTACACCGCGATGTTAAGATATTTTCTCAATATCAATTCGATGCTGAGATATTTTTTTGATATTGTAATAATCATATAAAAAATAAATTAAAATAAATTATGATAACGTGACTTGTTTACGCTTGTTTAATATTGTGATATACTATATATATTTTTTAAATATTTCTTACTTCAAAATATATTAAAATATATTTTTGAATTTTAGATATTAATAAATCAAAACAAAAAAAATACATATAAAGACATTAGTAAGATATTTATTAAAGCAAAAAATATTTTTGAAAAACCACAAAAAATAATAATCAATAGAAGCTACCAAACAATCAACTACTGGTGACTGCACTCATATCAGATGCACGGAACAAATTGGGTAAATCAGTTCTTCTCTGGAATTTACTTTATCTGCCCTGTAGGCTGACACTGCCTGAATTATTAGTGCCGTTGCTGGCCATGATGGAATGGACCACCCTCTGGGATTTCAACCTCTGATCAGAATGCATACGGCAACGCCCAAACCTTTGTGTGGAATTCAGAGGCTAGGAGTGGGGCTGGCATGAAAAGAAAAGTGCTCGTGGAGAAGGACTCGGCAGTACACGACGCATTGCCGAAGAAAAAGCAAACACCTGACCCAACTCATAATGAACATATTGTTTATTGAATACCGAGCCATGTGAGCAGAGGCATCAAAATTAGCTCTGGTTTCAGTTAAGTTGCCTCCATGTTTTAACCTGAACCAGCCGAGTATCAAGATCTCCAAGTCGTCGTGTTATTGAATTAACCTTTTGGGTCCTTCGGCTGATCCATGGGTCTGATTTTCATTTCGAGTAAAAAAGAAAGTCAACTAGTCGGGTTTTGACCGATCAATCGCTACTCCGATTCAATTACGAATCTGTTCAGATGGATTTGACAACCTGATTCTAGTAATTGATTGGTTTTGATGAAATCAAACCTAACTAGCTTGAACCTGTTGCATTCGAACTCATTTGACTTCTTTAAGAAGGACAGGGCCCTTCGAGGAAGTGCAGCAATTTGATTTGTCTAAAATTAATCCTACAATGTCAACAATTATAGTCGTAGTTGGTCCCATTAAAGTTGCATCCTCAAATTCAAGAGTATGTACTAAACTATGCAAGAATAGCATCTTATCTTCAAGTGACAACAATGGCTGTTCTAGGTGGATCACGGGGAGTAACCCAGCCATGGACCATGGCCTCACCTAACAGAGTATCGCAGTCATGAAAAACGCTCAGGAACCATGCGCTTTAGACAGTTACTGTAGCATACGGAGGAGACCCTAAAGGAGTCAAGGGACCCCACTGTGTCCCCCTTAGCCATAATAGCAGATGCCCTGCATAATTACACACCTTAACTTTTCATTCGCACCCCAATCCCCATCCCCTTTTGATAATTTCTCAGCAGAGCAGACTTTATCATTAATTTACAAACAATGTTACAAAACAAAAACTCCACAGGAAAAAGGAAACATCAAATTGATATGCTATATATGTTTATTATAGTTAAGCTAAGAGCCAGAAATCTTTGTGACGCTTAGTGGTGATCAAGTAACCTCCATGTTTTTTGCCTTTCCTCCTCACAGCTATTGCCATACAATCGGCGTTTTGGATGCAGTATTCCACCACACCACCAGTGACTTTATTGCTTGCCCACATCATGATCAGCCGCCATGTCATGGACCTCTTTTTCTGCCCCAGAACTAGAAGTGCCGCCCCTTGTTTCTTGGCCTCTTCCACTATCAATGGACCTTTCTCTTTTCCTTCCACCACTGCAATCTCAATTTGTATCTGCATGTGCAAGCCACGTTTTATATCCCAATTTCTAGAAATAAATAAGATAAGACAAGCTACCTGAACTGAACTAATCACACTCACCTCAGGTCTCTTCAACTGACACATATTTTTCAGAGAATTTACAAGCTCGCAAGCCCTAGGAGCTCTATCCTTTCGGGGCTCTTCCCCTGTGGCTGCAGTCACAAATGTTAAACCCTTCAGTTTAATTGCCTAAGAATATATATAGTTGCATGATGTAGAAGTTAGAAAAAATAACATTACGCACACCAACCTTGTTTAGATGATGCTTTGGTTACATGAAGAAGAACAACAAGATCCTGGCTTTGAACAGTGTGAGAGAGTGCCCATTGTAGAGCTCCCTTAGCTTCAATACTTGAATCAACCACAATCATGATTTTCCTACCAAGTAACTCCACGGGTTTTTCCAGCTCCGACTTCCCGGACTTCTCTTCTCCAAGGCCGACATTCTCTGGATTCTCTGTCTTTTGATCATTTTTAGTAGAATTCAAATTAGCCTTGGCTTGTATAGGTGGTGAACGGACTCTAACATGAGGCCTAATCCTGTTTAGACAGAAACCTGGTAGTCTTGTGCCTATCTTGCCCATCTCCTGAGATGGGGTGTAAGGAGGCACCGATTATTAATTATAAGAAAGGAGAAGGAGAAGAAGAAGAGAGGAGATTGTTCACTAATGATAAAGGCCAGCTGCCGGTTGCTGAACCAGATTTCTAGATGTTGGCTTTGGGCAGCTAAGGACCATATGGCTATTTATGCTATGCTTTTTCCTTCTTTTTATCTTTCTTTTGTTATTTAATCATGTTGGTCCTCTGTTTCTTTTATTATTTTTTACCTGTGGGCCTATTGAGGAACGTGCTGGTCATGAAGCTGTAGGCCCATCACTCTAAAATTTGACCAGCTAGCTATATACTTCACAATATACGTGGCATATGTAATTGTTAAAGCAGGCAATCGAATGTTTTTGCTAGTTGTGTGCTTTCCACTCTTGTTTCCGACTCTAATATTTCTTAATTTCATACCTAGTTGTAAGGCGTACATGATCATATGGACTGTCTTGATCAAATCCAGTGAAAGATTTTTCTGATATGTACAGGGAGCATGGAACAGCTGGTGATGATCATTTTTGGCCAGCACGGTTTGGCTTGGTGGCTGTTGGATCAATGCGGTCTTCTTACAGAATGGCTCTTGAACGGTACATGGTACCCGATTTCATAGAAATTAATCGACCTGGAGTCGAGCTATTCACCATTCTCTGTTCCGAGTCGATCTCCAAACTCGATCAGTTATGTTCTAATAGCAACGGATTAGTTCCTTAATTACCCCGCAAGAGATTTGAAAAAAAAAATCAATGTTAATTACTCGGGTTATAAAAACATGAGTACTTGTCCATAATTCAATTGAGAATTAATGTATGTAATTATAACCTAGCTCGTTGAAAAAGATAAAGATCGGACAAAGTTGTCTGATAGTAAAACTAGCTTGAAGTTTAGAAACGGTTCGAATGATATTTTATAAAAAAAATATTTATATATATATATTTAGATTATTTTAATTTAATGATATTAAAAATAAAAAATCTCAAACACCCTCTATAAAAAAATAAAAAAAATGTCACCCACCATGCCTTGCTATTTCTTGTGCTTTCCATTGAATCGAGGAAAGAAATCAATTAAAAGTAAATTTGCAATAGATGGATTATTTTTGTGTTTAGTATTTATATGTGTAGCCTTGGGACTCATTAATTATACGATCATCATAAAATTATTAAAGTAGCAAATAAATATATTAATAAATACTACCACTGAAAAAAGAAAAAAAGGTAAAAATTCACCGGAGCATCTATTCGATTAGGTGAGATATGTAATTCAAGAGATTCATTAGGTGAGATCATGGTAATTATTCTGCCAAGGATATCAGAGAAATCCTGTTTACAGTCGTCACCAACCATAGGCAATTAATGATCAATAAAAGATTAGTATATAGGTAGGGGACACTGATATAAAGTTTTGTTCTAGGCAATATACCAAACTTGCTTCAAACGCTAGCTAGAGCTTCATCATTTCACAGAACATTAATAAATTATGAACTCATAAACTAAGCTCTTGAATTAATTTTGTGTATACTTTTGGAAAGAGCCATGCTCATGATGATGTAGTCTTGCAAAGTAAAACACTGTTGAGCTTAGATCGAATATCAGAGAATAAATTAAAGGGAGCTCTGGGACATGCATAGACTTTCCTTTGCAAAATTGGCAAAAGTCCTGCATTATTTTTGAAAGTAAGCTTCAACTACCCTCACTAACTTTGTAGATTTAATTAACGGGTAAGAGGTCCTTTCAGCCCTTCCATTGCATTGCATGTGTGTGCATGTAAAGATGATTTCTGGACACTTGCATAGTTTCTGAATTAGGTCGTGGCCGCCGCGAGGCAATCCAGCAACATGAAGATTCTTCCATGGATGGATATTGGATTAAATTGGTGGTCCTGACTTTCCCTTCTATTTATGCTCCGACCCTTAATCACGATCGACATATATATTTACTGGCTAGAGCCAGCAGCCCCAGCAAAGTTTTCTTGGATACCAGATCCTAGGTTACACTCACCACCTTTCACCCGATCTTTGCAATTATCATGGTGCTAGCTGTTCATCCAAGTAATGGAATATATCTGAAACTAATTTCAGAAAATCCGTTTAATTTATGTGAATTGTGATTTTATTGGCTTTAGTTTTCAGCAGAAACACATGCATGCATTAGCTAATGTAGAATTTATTAATTAACACACACACACACTCACGTATTGGTAGAAATTAAAGAGTGAAATCGGCAGTACTGAAGATTTACATGTTGCTTCAAAGTGGAACGCAAAAGTGCTAGTCCCGGACTCCTGATAGTCAAGAAAGTAGGTGCAATTTATTCTTTTGAGATAATATAATACCCTTAAATTGTTTAAATGACTATATATATATATATATATATATATATATAATACAAGTAGATCTTCTATATATATATTTCCAATATAATTTCTTAAATACGTGTTCTCTATTTAATTCTTTAGGCCTTTTCTAATATAAGTTTCCTATGTACTTTTTTTTTCTTCATTTTCCATGATTCATTTTTTTTTTCATTTCCCGATTCAATATCTAATTTCGTATTTTCGAGATAGAATATTCAATACACTTTTTTTTAGACCATTAGAGCTTTTCTTTTTAGGTAAACCTAAAAAAATACCATTATGTAGATAGTCTCGATATTGCCACTAAATGATTCTTTATATCAATCTTACATAATTTCTTAATAGATTTTAATTAAAGACTTCTATTTATTTTTAAGCGTTCCATCCATACTTTTATTTAAATTGTACTTTTTTATATAAAAAAAGACATTATTTTGTTGAATATTAACGTTTCGTTAAGTATTTTAATAATTTTTTTTTGAGAAACCACGCTAGTTTAATGATAAAATTAATATAAAAATTAAATAATTTGAATATAAAAATGATAATACTCTAATAGTTTAGTGGTATATTTGATGTTAATTTGCCCTTTCTTTTTACAGCACCGTATACTTTTTTTTTAACACCACCATAGAAGAACCTTTGATAAAAATAGCATGAAAAACACTTTTCCCCCTCGTTCACATAATTTATAGATCATGGCTTTCAATTTTTATATTTGATTCAATAAAAAATAAAAACATGACTACAGTATTGCTTGTAAATCCCTTTATAATTAAAAAAAAAGCCTCTATCATTTTTTATATATTAGCTATTAGAAATGAATGTTCTATTTTTTTAAAAAAAAAATTAAGCCGTGGATGTTAGATTTTTTTAATATTTTAACTATAATTCATGAATATAGAGCTATTGATATAATAATATTTAACAAAACTCATAGAGTCCATATACCTGAGAACTAGTATTAAGCAATCCTCTTTAAACTCCGGGCCATCCCCTTGAAGTTACAAATGATGTTTCTGCATTATGGCGTCGTATAATTCGATTGCTGTGTATATTTCGGTTGGGCCATTCTGTCTGGGTCAGGCGCTGCTCGCAGATAATCGAGACAAATAAGTTCTGGGCTGCTTCTGGTCCAAGAGTTTGGGTCGACAAGAGACAGCGAGACAATGGCCTGTAGTAAAAAGTTAGCAAGAAGGACCCACAAAATCCTTTTCGTTTCCCTCGTTTTTGTCGGCGAAGAATCCTACGTCGCTACGGGTCGTCTTCCAGCACAAACGTCTCGACTTGCGAATCTTGATAGTACTAGTCCCAGTCCAACTCGGATGTCTTTTCCCAGTCTTTTTTTTATCCTTCTCTTTTTGGTTTCTTCCTCCCTAAATCTTTTCCTTTTTTTAATGATGTTTTCGGTGTCAACGAATAGTGTTAATTCCTAGCTAGTTGATCAGCGGCACTCTTCTTTCTCTGATCTCTCTGTGTTTTGATCACTAGGTATGTGTCTGTCTTCTCTTAATTAATCCACAATCACATCATGTTTCACAAGTCTTGGTGATCAATCTGTTTCCGATGATCATCATAATAACTGTATGTCATCATCATCCTCCATAAACATCTTCATGAACAATATTTAACGATCCCCCCTCTCTCTCTATATAGTTGATGCTGTTGATATCTAGCCAGTACCGCATTACCTTGAATTGTATTTAGAACAAAAACTTCTTTTTTCCCCCTTCTCCATATGATTAATAATTATCAGATCACTACCCTTCAACTATATAACCACAACAGAAGTAAGCGATTTCTGCTATTTCCATTATTATTGTTTGATACCTTTGCTATGATGTGGAAGGTTATAATATTCTTTATGTCAAACTTTGGTTTTGGTTCAAGTCATTCTTAATTTCTTATAGCATATAATTACCATACATTCGAGGGTTACTCTTTCGATTCGATTAACAGATTGGCAAAGTAGCTAAGTATTCTTTTCTTTCCGAACTGATCAAATTCTAGATTACATATATTGATTCAGAGCCTGAATTTAAAAGAGAGCAATTGCATTATTTAACTGCAGAGAAAATTCGGAGCTGGATAATGGTTTCTCTTTGTTGTTGCTTTCATAATGATGACCCAGGAGGGAATGTCAACAGTTCCCACAGGGGCTTCATGTACACATTATTCAACAAGGTATATCTTCTAGTTAATCAAACTGTACAGCTTGGCTTGCTATATTCTCATGTGATTAGTAATCATGCTAATTTTTAAGAAATCAAGCCAGAATTATCGCTCCAATTTCACACACCAAACTGTCCTATTCATGAGCTGATTCGCAGCTATTTTCAAATGAATTTGTTGTTACTACTAATTGAAAACGTGCACTTTCCTTCTATATCATTTCCCATGATGCATCTTACACCCGTCCTTTTCTCACAGTACGCAGCAGTATTCAGCAACGAGGAAACTCCTGCCCTCCCTGCACAAAACAGAGGGCCACCAACCCCTTCAGTGGAATCCAATGCAGCAGTTTTTAATATTACACAATCCGAAACTAGCATGATTCCTCCAGGAATCTTGCCATTCGAAGCCAATCCCGGACCCTCCAATACCGCAGGCCAAACACACCAAGATACAGAACGAGCAGTGCAAGGTAAAGACTGTATTGCCCTAGAATTTGTGCCCGAAGAAGGTAAATCAAATGAAAACAATCCGAAGGCCCCAATTAGCGTCTCAAAAGAAAAGGCAGAACCTGGATATCGTTACCTTCATGCATCCATAGACGAGGAGGATGTTTGTCCCACGTGCCTAGAAGGTGATCAATCGGCCACGTTTTCATCAAACTTTCTTATCATTTGGGTGGAGTCTGTTGATTTTCTCATTTGAAATATCTGTTGGCAGAGTACAGTGTTGAAAATCCAAGGATAGTCACGCAATGTAACCACCATTACCACCTTAGTTGTATATACGAGTGGATGGAGAGAAGCCAAACCTGTCCTGTTTGTAGCAAGGTAACGTGGACCCTTTTTACCCTGTTTTTGGCTGGTTTTGATTATGAAATTCTTTCATTAATCATTAAAAAGATAAAATAGCGCGTGCCGCCTTCATTTCAAGCCTCATTGTTATATTACACAACGGTAGGAGAATTACGAGGTATATCTGAAACTTATGCGATACATATTCTTACGGTATATCTTACAGGTGATGATATTTGAAGAAACAAGTTGAACTCGCAGTAAAGCTTCCAGATGTTGAAGATTAAGCGATGGATATAAGAAGGTTTTCCTTGGCAGGCCCCCTCTAGACGTTCATTTCATTATTTTATTTTGTTAAATTTGTTCGTAAAGAGGCGAGTTAGTGGCTCATTTTTTTTATGAATTTTATTTCCCTGTAAAGTGTTTTATGGATTCGATTCTTGCACTGTTGGTTCCATTGAAGTTTTGAATTTTATTGCCGTATAAAGTCTTGAATTACTATTTTATTACAGTAATTTTATACACCAATTAATTAGATGGTTGATTATTG
>Ga0325410_1003120_pt1 | contig 18632 bp, 16 predicted proteins | sample PopdelMetagenome_16_FD_206182 | JGI IMG/M metagenome (GOLD analysis project Ga0325410, IMG submission 206182) | Populus deltoides microbial communities from Bellville, Georgia, United States - Xylem-PdIQD-R3 | ecosystem: Host-associated > Plants > Phyllosphere > Stem > Wood/Secondary xylem... | reverse complement strand
TTTTTATTGTTTCATTAAACTATATACAATTTCATCACGTATGAAATACATCCGATAAGGACTACAGTTTTCTTGGTTTCTTAAGAGCGCAACAACATAAGGTAAAATATAATCAGGAACAAAATTGGGATTGCGATCAAATTCTGAAAATACTACGTCATTAAGCAATCTCCGTCTAATTTATGTAGTGTCATTGAATAATGTTTAACACTAGTTTTTTAAATAAAATACAATTAAAAATAAAAAAATAATTTTTTTTATTTTACTGGGTCGGACCCGGTTCAATGCATTTTTAGCTTTGGACCGGACTCGGTCTAGCTAGAACAGTGGAGAATGTCTCCACTGTTCACTGAACAGTGGAGAATGGTACAATGTTCATATGATTTCTCCGTGCAAGAAGCAGCAAAAAGCTGCTTTCTTAATCCTGCGGCACAACCACAGTTTATGGTGGGTCCTACTAGTAAAAAATTGTGTTTTTTGCTTAACCAAACAACAATATATGTGGCTACAGGTGAACCTCACCCACAGCCACATACCAAACGACCATTTAAATGTGTTTTTAAATTGCGGTTTGTGAAAGAATTAACCCATGACCTCTTAAACTTCTTATACATGCAGTCGACTTCTCAAACAACAGAACTTTGCAAGAACCTCAACAATAGATTTCAATGCTTTAGAAGGATAACTACTAGCCTTTCAAATATTCAAATTACATGATGATGATAAGATATATGCAACTAGTCTATATATTTTTTATTTAACAAAGACTCTAGAATAGATAATAATATATTGTACTAAACCATTATTTCTAGTAAAGATTTCAGAACATAAGAAAGTTTTGCATGGTGTTATAGCCACTTATAAGACCACTATCCTTTTTCTTTTCTTTTCTTTTTGATCCACAATAGCCTCTCCATCCTCTTCTATTTCTGGTGTCACCTTCAACACTCCTATTACTCCAAAAGTTTCCAATCTTCTCATATCTATCAATGTCAGACATAATTCTTCAAATTATCTTGTCTGGAAATCACAAGTTCTACCCTATTTCAAAGGCCAAGATGTTTTTGGCTACCTTAATAGTATTATATCACCACTACCTTCTAAACCTATTATCTCTTCTCCCACTGACAATATTATCACTACCACTCATAACCCTCTTTATGATCAATGGTTGCGCCAAGATTCTTTGATTCTAGCTACCATTAACTCTTCTCTTACTAAAGATGTTATCACCAAAGTCTTATCCTACACAACTTCTCGTAAGGTATGGCTTGCCCTTAAACGTAGTTTCTCTTTTTTTTCTTGCGCAAAAACCATCCAAGTTCATATACAACTTGCCAATACAAAGAAAGGTGTAATGTCTGCTTACTTTTATTTCCTTCACATCAAACGTCTGTTGGATGAACTTGCTCTCGCCGGACAACCCCTAACCTGTGATGATATCTTCACTTAATTCATTGCTAGCCTTAGTTAGGAATATGATTCCTTAGCTTCAACAATCTCCTTTTGTCCTGATCCCATTACACTAGTAGAATTCTATTCCTTACTTCTTCTTTGTGAGTCTCGCGTCACTCACAATAATCAGCTTGTAACACTTGCTGCCTCAGTCCATCTTGCTTCTAGATAACCTCTAATGCATTCTCCATCTCAATTTTGATCATTTCCTGCTATACACACTCATGGTTGAGGATGAGGTGCTTGACTTTCCTATAGAGATACCTCTCAATCCATTTTTGTTATCTATTATGTATGTTTTAAACAAGGCCATATTGCCAGCAAATGTTATCATCGTTTTAATGTCTTCTATCAAGATCAATAACCTCGTCAACCTAAGCTTGAAGCCATGATTGCTGCTCAATTTCCATCCAATGAGAATGATTGGTATCCCGACACAAGAGCCACCATCACCTTACCAATGATGGTAACAATCTTTATATTTTCATGAACAACTATGATGGCCAAGATTATATTCAGGTGTCTAATAGTACAGATCTAAAAATAGTAAGGAGTGGCACTTCCATTCTTTCTTATCCTTTCAAATCTTTTATTTTTAACCAACTACTTCATGTGCCTGAAATTCATAAAAATATTCTTTTTGTTCATCATTTTTATCTTGAAAATAATGTTTTTTTTTTTAATTTCATATTTCTTGCTTCCCTGTGAAGGATTACTTAAGGAACATCTGGCATCATGAACCACTTAGTAATGGTCTTTATAGCTTTTCTACTTTCATTACATATTTTCAGCCATAAGATTTATTTGGTGTTCACGTGTCTGCTTCTCTTTAGCTTCATCATTTTAGTCATGCCTCTCTTCCTGTCATTAATAAAGCTATTTATTTATCTATAAAAACTAACAATTCTTCCATTTGTTCTTATTATCAATTGGCCAAGAATCATACTTTGCCTTTTAAACTTATGCATATGTCTATTTCAAAACCTGTGAAGTTAATTTATTCTGATGTTTTAGGACCAACCCTTCTCTTGTCTACTTCTGGTGTAATTTATTACATTAGCTTTTTAGATGTTGCTACTAAGTTTCTATGGTTGTTTCATTTAAAACTCAAATCTGATGCCCATCATATATTTATTCTTTTTCAAGCAAATATGGAACATCAATTTAATAGCAAACTTAAAGCACTTTAATTTGATTGGGGTGATGAGTTTCGCAGCCTTAACATATACTTACACCATTAGGGCATTTAAAATAGAATCATTTATCCTTATACGCACCAACATGCTGATGTCATTGAAAAACGCCACAAGCAAATTGCTGAGATAGATCTAGCATTACTTGCTCATTCTCATCTACCCTAAATTGTTTGAGAAGATGCATTTCACTCTGCTATTTTTATCATTAACAAACTACCTACCCCAATGCTTCATAATAAATCCCCTTTTGAAATGGTCCATCATCTAAAACTATATTACAATTTTTTAAGAGCTTTTAGATGTGCCTACTGGCTTTATTTGCGTCCTTATAATCAACATAAAATGGATTTTTGTTCAAAAAGTTGCATATGTATTGGTTATAGCATTACCCATTATTGTTACAAAATGTCTTGATGTTTCTATTGGCAAACTATATGTCTCTTGTCATGTCATCTCTGATGAATATATTTTTCCTTACCAAACTCCTACACTAGTCCAGTATCCTTCTCATACTCTTTTTATTAATCTCCCTCATTAGTTAAATATGTCTTGGTCTGGTGTTGCACCTGTGTTGCACCTTCTACAGGTACTACACCTTCCTCAACATCTATATGCTATCTCTCTCTATGAATTCATTGTCATGTCTAAACAATTCTATTCATGTTATTATATTTTCCCCTATCAGAGATGTTGCTGCTGCTACACAATCCGAAGACCAACATCCATTTTCATTATCCATCTCCCTACTTTAAATGACTTACAATGTCCAACTTATGATCACTCGCTGTAAAAACAACATTCATTAACCTAAATTGATTTCTAACTCCCATGTTCGCTATCTTATTCTCAAAGTTCTCATGTCTACATTTTAGTAATGACTTCGAACCTTCCTGCCATTCTGAAGCTGTCAAACATCCATATTGACTGGAGGCCATGAACAAGGATTTTATTGTCTTATTATCTAATGGCACTTGGATTTTAGTTCTTGAACCATATACTACCAATATCATTGGTTGTAAGTGAGTATACAAAATTAAACATAAAACTGATGGAATGATTGACAAGTACAAGACCAGGTTGGTTGCTAAAGAGTTTCATCAATAAAAAGGCATTGATTTGGGGGAGAATTTCAGCCTTGTTGTTAAACCAACAACAATCTGATTGATTCATTCCTTGGTAGTCTCACGTGGTTGGCATATAATACAAATTGATGTGCAAAATGCCTCTTACATGGTATTCTCAATAAACTTGTCTACATGGCTTAGCCTCCAGGTTCCATTCACCATTAGCTACCTAATCATGTTTACAAATTAAATAAGTCTCTATATTGACTTTGTCAGGCCCCGAGGGCTTGGTTCTCTAGGTTGACTAACAAACTACAAGCCATTGGCTTTATCGGTAGCAAGACTGATCATTCACTTTATGTTTATCATTATGGATCTATCACCATCTATTTATTAATCTATGTTGATGGCATAATCTTAACTGACTCTAGTGTTCATTCTATTAGTAGTGTTATTCTTTTATTATAGAAAAATTTTGTTGTCAAAGATATAAGTATACTAGGTTTCTTCCTAGGCATTGAAGCCATACAAGAGGATCATGACATGTTCTTATCTCAATAATATTATATATTGGATCTTTTATCCGCAACAAAATGGACAAGGCAAAGCCATGTATTACCCCAATATCTCCATCACAGTCTGACATCAATTCTACTCGCAGTTCATTTTCATGACCTATAGTTGTATCGCAGTGTTGTTCATGGCCTACAGTATTTGTCGCTCCTACAGTATTTGTCGCTTACCTGACTTGATCTTACATTTGCTATCCATAAAGTGAGCAAATATAAGCATCATCCTATAAAGGTGCATTGGGCCACATTCAAATGAATCATGCATTATTTAAAGCACATTATACATCATACCTTGTTGATTTAACCATCATTTACTCTTCAGCTTCAGACTTTTAATGATGTCGATTCGGCAGCAGATTGTGACAACAGATGATCCATTGGAGCTTACTATGTCCATCTAGGCTCTAACTTGATTTCTTAAAGTTGAAAACAACAACACACAATTGCTTGACGTAGCACAAAGGCAAAATACAAAGCTCTCGCTAACACTATTATAAAAATTCAATGGCTAAAATCGGTGTTAATTAATCTTCATATTTCAATTCCTCCCTCTCTGATTCTATGATGTGAAAATTATTCGATGGCTAAAGTCTTTGATTTTATGATCTTTAGGGAAGGGAGAGAGTCACTGGAAAAAATTATTCAGAGAGAAAGCTTTGAGTGGTTGGATTTTAGAAACTAATGACTTTGATCTTGGTATCTATAAATTTGTCTTTGAGAGAAGAACTTAATGGAGGAGGTTTGCACTTTGAATGATGTCAAAAAGTAGACCAGAATTCAATAATGTTTTAAAAAACAAAATAGTTGGATTTTGAGTTTTTGGGGTGATTAACATATGTTTTATAGTTGAAAAAGGGTTATATAAGTTCATGGGATGTTTTGTTTTTTATTTTTTAGATGAAGAAATAGTTGAAATCTAGGTTATTGTGGTCTGAAAACTTGGACCTTGATTTTCTGGTCACCACAATTGTCTCTGGTAACTAAAAAAAGATATCAGATGAACGTTACATCATTTTTGTTGGTTAGCGACGTGTTGTTCATAAATTTTTTTAGATGGGTTAGGCGTGCATGTCCAGCTCATGTGTGCTTGACCCATCAATGTTTTTAATCATATTTTTCTCACTTTTTATTTTTCACATTTTATATTTGAATAAGTGTTAAATAAATTTATTTAAATGATTTTTAAATAATTATTTAAATATTATCTTATTTTTAAATACTATTAACATCTTCAGTTGTGATATTAGAGATTTATGTTTTTAATAATTATATACGAATTCAATATGCATTGTTTTATAGAAGCAAACGAAATATCTATTTTTAAAGTTTTTATTGTAATTTTTTTATATGATTCTTATCAACATTATTATTTTTTAATATATTCATGTCAAAATTATGAATTAATTATTTTGTAGTTTTGTCTAATTAAAACTTGCTTCGAAGATTATTATATGTTTTTTTTTAATTCCAATAAGAAATATTTTAGAAAAACATAACATATTAATAAAATAAGAGAAAGAGGCATTGATTAAAAAGATATGTGTTTTTATCCTAATTTTAAATTGCTAGAATTTTTTGGATATATGTAATAAAGCTAATGGGAATTATACTTTGTTTTTTTAAAAATAAATTAACAAGGAAAATTAAATTATGCAAGGAACATTCTTCTTTTAAATTAAAAACTAATTTAGAATCTCACCCGTAACTCGGGTTTCTAGCTAGATGATAGCTACGAAGTCTCATTATTCCAAATGCATCAAAACCAAAAATTGATTTGCAAAAAGAAGGCCAACTTCGACATGTTAAAGATATTGCTATTCTGCAGCCTGCATTCAAAAGCGTTTGAAAAGTTTTATACTTTTATCATCCTATTTATTTTTATGTTTTGAAATTATTTTTTAAAAAAATTAAATTATTTTTAATTTTTTATTTTAAATTAATATTTTAAAATCATTTTAATTTATTAATATTAAAAATAATTTTTTAAAAATAAAAAATTATTATTTTAATATATTTTTAAGTAAAAAATACTTTTAAAAATAATTTTTCAAGCAAACAAAAAACAACTCGCGCGCCAGGTAGGGGTCGAACCTACGACTTTCTGCTTAGGAAACAGACGCTCTATCCACTGAGCTACAGGCGCTTGATGCCGTAACTCGGCTTACTTAATTAATTTATTAAATCCTACCGAGGATATCTTAAAATATTGCCGGATTACCTTCCTCGGAGATGAAAATGAAACTGATTGCGAATGCAAATCACAAGGGTAAAAGTTCATGTCTTCGTCACCCATCAGAGCATCGGGAAAAAGCAAATTGGCAGAATGTTAAACAGTTTGCCTTTTGACTGTGAAACCAAATACTTTAAAACAACTAGCTGTGACAGTGAAGCCATATTGTTTTTTTATTATTATTCTTGTTACCAGGAGGAGCAAAGATTATTCGTTAGAATGGGCCAAAATTAATATAATAATATATAATATTTATTTTAATTTATTACATATGAGTTGTTAAAAAAAACATGTATAATTTAGTTTTATTTAAATAACTTACTATAAACATATAATGATTTTTATATAGAGTAAAAGGTTTGAAGCAATACCAAATTGAGTCAAAGCAATGAAGTTAATTTTATCTTTATAATATATCCATCACTTTAATGTTATTGGTTTTTATACCTATTAAATATAAACATACAAAGTATATAAAAAATATTAGTCAAAGCAAAGCATTATTTATGTTTGATAAACTTTGAAATAAAGCAAAAAATAATAAGGAATGATTCTTAACAATGTTGATTCTAGTAAGAGGTTGCTCACTAATCAACGCAAATTCTTTATAAACTGAAACATATTGGGCTTGCTCAACCATAACTTCAATATTATACATTGGAGTTGGTTCACTAGGCTATGAGTTATCAATGATTTTTTTTAAAAAAAAATCAATTCTTCTTATTTTGTTCATGGTTCAACCTAATATCAAAACATATATCGTGAGAAAAAATTGATAATTTTGACGACTCTGCTAAAAACAAAACATAAAAAAAATCCAAACATAATCAAAACAAACCAATAAAATATATCTAATTAATTAGAAAAAAAATCACTATAACAAGAATTCAAAAAACAATTGGTAGAACTAGTAGATCTGAGAACAAAAAGGAGCAAAAATGGTAGAATTATTGAATAATTATTCCAAAATCATTTAAATAATTATATTTTAAAAGAATTAAATTAAAATATGAAAAGAGAAAAAAAATGAGAAAAACAATTAAAGGCTAAGTGCATATAGGTTGACATGCGTTTGACCCAATATGAAAACTAGTTCCATGCAATTATTTTTTATCTTTTGTTTCTTAAATGCTAGGTGCATAGAATAATTTTTGTTTCTTTTGTTCCTAACAACAATAAAAAACATTTTGATTGACTTGAAAAGGCAAAATAAAATCAAATAGATGAGAAGGATAGAAGAGAAGGTTCTTGTACTCTGATCTACTTTTTTATGGTGTCGTTGAGTGTGGAAACAACCTCTATTAAGTTTCAATCTACTTTTTTATTGCATCATTGAATGTGCAAACAACCTCTATTACGTTCCAATCTCAAATGCGAATTCATATACATTAAAATTGAAGTTATTGGTGGCTGAAATCTAGTAACCGAAAATCTTTCTCTTCTTTTAAATTTTTTAGTGACTTTATCTCTACTCTCTAAAGTTTTAGGATCTAAAATGTAAAATGAAAGAACTTTGAAACCTAAATAAACATTCCAAAACCATAAGGGACAAAACTTTAGAAAATCAAAATTAAGGGATTAAACTATAGATTTATGCATCTTTTAATACTAAACATGGAAATGAGTTTTCATTTTTTCCAAATATCAATTTTGGTCCCTTTTCTCTTAATTTTGTTTTTTGTAATAATTAAAAATCCTTTCATGTAAAATCAACATGCCATTCAATATCGAAACAATCTCAAAAACCTAGTTAACGTGATAAAAGGCAATAAAAGGAGTATGAAAAAGTCTAGAATAAAAACAAAGGAACTTTTGAGGATTAAATTGAAAGAAACTAAAGTTGAATGACCAAATTGAATAAAAACAATCAAGGGACTGAGCTTAAAAATTTGCATAGCGAACAATGTTATATATACTGTTTTGTGAGAGAACAAACAAAAAGGTTTTACCTTTTTTAGTTGGTTTTAATAAACTAAAACATAATGGTATTTTATTATTTATAAAGCACTCTTCCCATACTCAATTTTTTATAGTCATGTCAGTATTTATTTTAGAGTGAATAAAATATTTTTTTATATTTCAATCCTTGTATTTCCTTACATTTATCATTTGGTCATAAAAATTTAATTGTTTTTACATATCAATCCCTAGTTATTGGGATAGAAGAGAGAATTGCCGAAAAGAAAGAGACAAATTTTTTTTTTCGACGAGAAAAATATTAATATTGGTATCAATTGGTTCATCTTGTCGTGGGAAGCTCATTAGAGGTTGTTTGAAGCTCTAATTATATCAAAAAAATATAAATCAAAATTTAAAAAGTTTGATTTGACTTGATTTTAGTTTTTAGATAAATTAAAGCATGTTTTGGACCTGGCAATAGAGTTTTTGAGGTTCTAATAGGGATGGCAATGGATATCCATAGATTGAGTTTTACAATATCCATACCCTAACCTTGAATTTTTACCAGAACCTAATCGAGTACAAACTAAACTTGACCTAATCAGGTTTCGGGAATCCATAGTTATCTATGAGGTATTCAATAGCTTAAATCTTCAATTAGTTTCTCGAACATAAACAACTATGTTAATGATCAGCCATATTGAAACAAAGGTTAGAACTAAAATGATTAGCAACTTCTGTCCAAGAGAACCATTTGATTTCCTTACATTTTCAGATGTATGAGAATGATAAGAGTACAAAATCCAAAAAGTTTATGTTTTGGATGATAACTTAATTGAAGCAAAACAATGACAATTATTTTAGAAAAAAAAGATCCTCCTTTCACTAACTTTTTTTAATGGAAAGTTAGTGTATTTTAAATCTAAACAATGGTGTACTATTTATTGCAAAATTTAGAGCCAAGCAAAGAGATAGTGTACTATGATTTGTCATTCCTATCACATCTTTTCTCCATATATGACTTTTTCCTCCTCCAACAAACTCAATCTCCCCTTCCAACAATTATAAACTACCACAAAAAAACTCAATAAAAACCAACCTTTTCCTTCTTCTTTAACAAATCTAATATCCCTTTCTAACAATCATAAACCACCATAAAAAAACTCAATAGAAGTCCCCCTTTTTTTCTATCTCTTCTTAACACTAACATAACCCCTCTCAACCATAACTTCACCATAAAAAAATTCAAAAGCCCTGACCTACATCCATCATATATCAATCTCGTAGTAACTTAAAATAACCACAAATCAATCCAATAGCCTTTTCACCAAAATCAAATCTCGAAATCCTTCCAAATATAGATGAAAATCCATCCAAAACCAACATGAAAGTTAAACAAAATATGACCCAAACTCATTCCAACCTCTACCCTTCATGAGAAACATAAGATCCTAGAAAAAAATAGAGATTGGAGAACCAAAAACCCAACATCCAACCTTTATTTAATGGTTTGATTTGTGAAAAAAGAAAAGAAAAGAACAAGAAGTGGTTAGAGAGGCTATGACACAAATGTGTAAAAAAACTAACTTTATTTATTTATTTATGCTTGGTACAAATATAAAATTCTCAAACGTTAAAGCCTTTCATGTAATTTGGATCAGGTTGGGTTTCAAGTTGAGGAAGACAATATTCATACCCTACCTGAACCTGATATTTTGACTTCGAGTATTACGAGAACCTGAACAAGAAAAAAATTCCTACCCATTCAGGTTATTTCCGGTCGATTCGGGTGAAATTGCCATCCTTAGGTTCTAATAAAATTTTATGGGTGTGTTGTAGAAAAATTAAAAAAGATGAAAATTTTTTTGGAGATTCGAAAACTTATGCCTAATTTTATGGTCACTAGAGGTGACTGAAAATCATTGTTGTAGATGATGTGTCGCCCACTCCTTAAAAAAAAAAAAACTAAGTGCACAGGCCTGGCATGAACTTCTTTCTAAAATGCAGATGCGCCCAACTTTTTTTTTAAATCCAGCTGCACGAGCTTGGTCTTGTAAGCCACTCTTATAACATCTCCTCCAAAGCATACTTTTCTTTCTATTAATTATTGGTTTAAAAGGTTCAAAGGATTTTTTTACTATATAACACAAGGGTTTGTACTCTACCAATTCCTCCAATTCTAATATTTTCAAATTAAGATCCCCAATAACAGACCATCTTTTAGAGCTTTTCCTAGATTATTAATCAAGTTTTGAATCAAAGATTGATACGTGGTAATTGCATCCCAGGTATCTTTTACTTGAAAAATACTTATGATCAAAAAATCATTTTCCATGCTTATTGATTGCGATATGAAAAGGTTAGAATGTTAATGAGATTACCGCCTCAATTTTGTTTATTCATATGTACAATTATCGGTAGTATATATGCTTTGTAGCCAATCAGTTGGTTAATGTGACATTGACTTTGTTTATATAAATATATTTAATTTATTAATAAAGGCTTATTTATTTTTAATATTTATCAAATATCAGATTAATATATTAAATATTTGATTAATGAATCTAGAGTAAAAATAAGTTATAAGGATAAAAATATTTTATAAAGAAAATTATAAAGTTGTTATGATTATGAGATTCTTATTGTATTAAAGCATTGTTCATAAAATAATCATGGTCAATGCTCTACTAAGAATAGATATTAATTAGAGCTGTTGAGACTAGTATTGTAACACCTCGAAATTTCTATAACCTTTTGATCCTTGAAACTCGGGAAAAACAGGGTAATTTTTTTTTACACATTCTGAAATATTCATATAAACACTACCAAAAGTTGTACTGAAATTTTGGTAGTGTTTCTCTATATTCAGGACGTCCTAAGTTATTAACAAACATCCATGCATTTCCATAACAACTTTACAACTCTTTAATCTAATCATCTCGGATCATATCTCATCATTATTTCAACAATAGATTCACATTTTCTTTCAAGTATGACATCCTCTTTTAGCATTAAAGACAAATGTTAATAGAATAAATGAAACAACATTTAAACCATAATAAAATCATAAACATTAACAACTTGAATAACTTGAGTTAGCTTTACAAGGGCAAGAAGATAAAAACTTTTAAATCACATGTTATTAATTCATAATTTATTTATTTACAGACCTAAAGGATATAAGATGCCTTAATGTTTATAATCACTACTTGTAGCTAAAAGGAAATTTGTAGTATTGAGCTACTATTTCTGGCATATTGGAGTTGAACCTGAAACAGAGAATTAACATTGTAATATAACCAATTATCGTTACAGTCATTAAAAGATATTAAGCACAAAAGTCAATAATTTCTTTGATTTCCTATCTTTTTAACCAATCATTTCCATACTTAAACTTATTGATTAATCAATTCAATCCTTAATCTTACAATCAATTTGATTATAGCCTTATAAGTGTCTATACTCCAATTATTTCACTCAGATGTGAATTCATCTTTCCATTCCATTACTTACCTTACCTTTGTCAATCTAAGTATTGTGATTTCCACGCCATGATTTTCATTAGTCATATCAATCTAAGTGCATAGTCCTCTAATTTTCAGACAACTTAAATCAATATTTTAGTACAATCCCAATCGATCCCTAATTTACTATAAAAACCCCTAAATATAACTTAGATACAAATCATATCAACTTTTGTTTTATTCTCTACTATTGTTCTAAAACTACCATTAACTTTATATCTTATGATATATTTCTCGTTCATTATACAAAATAAAAGTGGGTCCTTTTATGGAGCCTCCACCTCCTAGTTGTCAATGAGGTAAATGCTCTAACGTATGCTCTCATGCAATCTTTCAACAATTTTGGTCCATACTTCTAGTCTCCAATTGTATATCCTAACCTCTTCACAGCCATCTTAAACTCAATTAATCTACACTTACACACCTTATGCTATCATTAGGGCCTAAAAATCCTCCCCATGTGAACTTCCATAAAAACTATTTTTTTTTCTATTCTTACACCACGATCTGGCTCTCCTAACAGCCTAGAAACAAGACATAATTAGTCCATCTCGATAATTTAACTTGACATCACACACACATATACTTTTTATCATCCCACTTTACTTCCATTATTGCCATCACTCGTAGTATATCTAAACATCACTTTTATTCCATATATAAATCCTAAGAACAATGGTCATTCACTCCTCATATGTATTGGCCTACACTAATTCATCATCTTTTAATTTGACTACTAACATCATTATTCATTACTTTATCATGGGACACATCTGTTGTCTTAACCATTCTATCTTTTATTTACACCTCACCTTAATCTCCTTCTATAAGTTTTCTAAACAAACCAACCCTCTCCCTTAGATACACACAATATCCATTTGGATTTATTTTTTCATCACCAACCCTTACTCTGCCATCCTTATGACCTATCATGAGTTTTTCTTTGTTAATAACTTTTCCATATTTTATTTGCCATTAAACAATCTCATTTTTAATCTCAACTAATACCATTAGTCCCATCTCATGACATATTTATTAAACTGTGTTCATCACATTTAAACTTTTTACTACAATTTGATGTCTTGTTTAAAGCTTGTTATCCATATAGTTGTCACATTATTCTGGTCATCCTCACAATGATACCAATCAAATACGATCATCAACTCAAGAATGCCAACAAACCTGGCCATCCACACAAGGATGCCAATCAAATCTGCCCATCTAGTCATCTATATAAGGATGTCAAGCCAATCAAATCCGACCATCCATATAAAGACATTAATTAAATTCGACCATCACACAAGAACGCCAATCAAATCAAATTTGGTCATCCATACAAGGATGTCAATCAAATTCAGCCACCCACACAAGAATGTCAATTCGGTAATCCACATAAGGATGTTAATCAAATCTGATCATCCATGCAAGGACGTCAATCAAATCTGGCCATCCATACAAGATGCCAATCAAATCTGGTCATCCACGCAAGGAAGCTAATTAAATCTGATCATCCACACAAGATGTCAATCAAGTCTGGTCATGCAAACAAGGATGCTAATCAATTTCTCTTAGTTCTTTCACTTTATTCATTCTTTGTGTGTGTGTGTGTGTGTTTGTGTGTACACAGTTTCAATATTAAAAGCTCGAATATGCATTTAAAGGATTCACTGTTATACAATTAATAAAACTTTAAAAGTAATTGTGAGGTGTCAAACACCTACCTGATGCCTTTGTAGGGATATGGTCCTCCTACTCCAAGTTCCTACTTTGAAAGTCCCTCAAGAATTTTAATAAGTATCTCATATCAATGTCAAACACCTACTTGATGCCTTTGTTAAAATTTTAATAACATGGCTATTCACATCATCATCTATGATTGAAATAAACTTTCAAACACATGATAAATATTAGTCCAATGTATCTATTTTTAGATGTTACATAAATCTATCCTCCTTAATCATACTAGCAAATATTTTTATATAATAACTTGATCCCATCATGTTTTGAGAATTGATTTAACATCTATAATGCACATTTGCTTTCTTTTGATCATAATAGTCATACATATTCATAATTTTTATCACGGATCACACATACATGTATTTTTGATATTCATACTTATTCTTATTAATTTAAATATTAGACCCTTTAACCAACATCAATTCCAAGCAACAATTCAAAATTTATTAGTACGGGTCGGTTTAGTCCACCCAAACCTGTATAATTTTTAGTTTTTTATTCATAAATAAAGTTTTAGAACTAAGTTTTAAGCATGGTTTATCTCTATGAAAAGCTAAGACATAAATATACAACTTTGATGAAGAAAAGAAAACCTCGTTCTTCCATCAACACACCCAAAACTACCTATTACAGTAATATATGCAATCTGTCCAGAAAGATTCAGTTTGACCTTCCTTTTGTTTTCTATCTATATCTGGAGTTTTTTAGCTCCAAATTAAGCAAATTCGATTCCATTTAAAAGTTAACATCCCTGAATACAACTTTCATAAAGAAATATATTTCAAATTCCCTCATTTACTAGTTCTAATTCCAGCTAAAATGCATGTAATAAAACAACTAGATTTTCAACTTGCATATTTGATTCATAACTAAGTATTTTCATGCATTTCTTCACCATTCATGACAATCATTTCCATTCAATACATCTTTTAGCATCATTTACACAAGTCTCTCAATATTAAACTTAATTACACAACACAAATCATTCATCCATAACTAGACAATTTTACTTAAACCTTTCCAAACATATTATCAATGCATCATTACACATTAAACACACACAATTACACAACACAATCATTCCTTCAATTATTGTATCTTGGCTGAAATCTTTCTAATAAAAAAGGGTATATTTTTCTTCTAACTTCTTAATTCACACTAGACTCACTTGTCATTTATGTCCAAGAACATGCTTTTAAACCAAAATTATCATTACAACAACTTAATCCTATAAAATTCAACATTCCATAATAATTCATTCAACACTTTAAAATTCAATTCATGCCAAAACACAAATCAAACATAAGAAAGATGGTTCTTACCTTTTAATCATAGGGTATTAAAAGAAATTTGCAAAGGAAATCAAGTTTTCCTTCACCTTCTCTTCCTCATCTTTCTAACTTATATTTTTCTTCTTTCTCCCAAACTTAAATAAACCTTATTCTATCTCAATTTCCTCTACTCCCTTTTAAAGCATTTATTATCTTAATTTCACAATTTTCCCTCATGAATTTAATGGAAAAGGAATAAAAACCCTAACCTCCAGTTTCTTCTCTCTCTCTTATTTTCCAGCAGTTTATGCCAACTTTAAAGAGAAGAAGAAGCTAGATTTTATTGCTAAATGATTGTTTTACCTCTATTTTTTTTACCCAACTATTCACAGTCTTTCAAGGCCTCTTTGAACTCCGATTTCTCAACAGTTTTAACCCAAGGTAAAACAATATGTCAAGTGACTCCACATAAAATTTCAGCCTTATCTGACTATCGGTTTAAAAATTATGTTTGATAGTATAAAATTAGTTAGTATGTGATTTTACGTCAGAAATCTGAATTTTTTTTATTCAATCCATATTGGAATCATATAGTTTATTTTACTAAGTCCTTGGGGCTATCTCCTTGCTTCAAAATATATATATTTTGTCTTTTCTATTTTACAGACTTACCATTGTTTCACAATAATATTACTAATTCTTAATCGGGGTTTACACCAACATTCTTTTTTTTTTTTTTCATATAGTTCTTTCTTAATTTTTATCCTTCATTTCCATTATAATTCTTTGGAATTATCCTCATTCTTAAAACACATTCATTTAAATTTTTTTCTAATTCTTCTGTCGTTGAAACTCGTTATGGGTTTTATCGACATTATGAATTTTAAGCTAAAATTCATAATTCATTTTAATGTCAACAGTACCTTTATATTTATAAATGGAGGTCATTCCCCCCATTACACATCACATTATTTTTATTTCCATCCTTTATTTATATTTTTCCATTTTGAGTTTCTATTACTCGTCAAGGCCTTATTACATCTGGTCTTATATCATGGTTTACAAGTACATATTATGTTCTTTTCTTTGTGAAATGAAATAATTGTTCTCATATACTAAAGTATGAGGGATACTTGAAACTAATATATAGGTGTTTGTCAAATGACATGTTTACTGAAATTACTCACATGAGAATTCTTTATGAAGTGATCACTTATGTCTTTGACAAAACTCATGTGATGGTTGTGTAAATGATCTTTAGACTTAAGATCACTAAGCTATCTTATATAGAGAGTGTTATATTTTGATCTTGCTATATATTGTCCTAATCAAGGGTAACAAATAGGCATATATTGGGTATAACATGAACTATATGAAGGTATTTAAGTAATCAAGAAAGGATTCATCACTCTTGATGAATTAAGAAAAATGCTTTATTTGTTCTTAAATAGTATTGATTGTAAATCCTAGTGCAATGTAAAATGAGATTTGTAAAGAGTTTCAAATCTTATTCAAATAATCAATGACTATGGTGCTAAGAACAAACATGATTTCACATAATAGACACACTTCATGTTATAATATCTAAATTAAAACATTGTTGATGAAAAAATAATAATTATATTGAAAAACTGGTCAATTAAAGTTAAATTAAATCACTTATGATTTTTCTAATCTTTAAGAAATTATGATAGATTGTTAGACATCATACTTGATTTTCATACACGCACGCACGCACAATCTAGGAAAAAATCAAGATACCAAGGCTCCGTTTATTTGCTGGAAAGTAGTTTCTTTTTGGAAAGTGAATTCTGGAAAAGTGAATTATTTTATGATGTTTGGTAGTGTAATGAAAAATAAGTTGGAAAACACTTTCCAGTGTTTGGTTATATGATGGAAAATGAGCTGGAAAATAACTTATTAATATTTTATTTTTCTCAAGTTTATTAAAAAAAATGAGGAACAAATCTTATAAATTAAAAGGTTGAATGAGAATGAAATTGAAAAAAAATATAATTTCATAAATTATCTCAAATAAAATAAATAATAATTAAAATAATAGAGATCAAATCTAAAAAATAAAACAAAAATGAAAGATGAAGAAATTAAAATAATAATAATTAACATTTCATAAATTATTTTAAATAAAATAAGTAACAATCAAAAGAATGAAGATCAAATTTGATAGATAAAAAATTTCAAAATTTTTCAATAAAAAAATAATAAGGGAAAAGCAAATAATAATTATAAAAATATATATTTTAAGAGATGAAATTGAAAAATAAATATTCAAAACAAAATATATATAGCAATCAAAAGTTTGAGGATCAAATTTGATATAATCAACAAATGGAATGGACTTTTAAGCCCCGTTTGTTTGCTGTAAAAAAGTTTTTTTTTGAAAAATAAATTCCAAAAAAATAAATTTCAGGAAAGTGAATTATTTTCTATTGTTTGATAGTGTAATAGAAAATAAGTTGGAAAATATTTTCCAGTATTTGGTTATGTCTTGAAAAATAAGTTGAAAAATAATTTATTAATGTTTTATTTTTCTCAAGTTTATTAAAATAATAAGAAACAAATCTTACAAATTAAAAAGTTGAATGAGAATGAAATTGAAAAAAATATATAATTTTATAAATTATCTTTAATCAAATAAATAATAATCAAAATAATAGAGATTAAATCTAAAAAATAAAAAAAATGAAAGATGAAATTAAAATAATAATAATTAACATTTCATAAATTATTTTTTAAAAAATAGGTAACAATCAAAAGAATGAGGACCAAATTTGATAGATAAAAAATTTCAATAAAAAAATGATAAGAAAAAAACAAATAACAATTATAAAAATGAGAACCAAAGTTAATATAAAAATTAAATTTTAAGAGATGAAATTGAAAAATAAATATTTAAAACAAAATATATATAGCAATCAAAATTTTGAGGACCAAATTTAATATAATCAGCAAATAATATGACATTTCTAAATTTTTCACAACTTCCGGAAAGTGTTTTTCGCCCAAATTTTCCAGGAAAACACTTTCCTGAAAACCAAGCTAAATTTTTCTTTGACTGGAAAGTATTTTCTGTTGACCAGCTTTCCTAATGTCAAACAAACACAGGAAAGTTTGGAAAGTAGTTTCCTAAAAAGTAAATTCCGGGACACAAACATAGCCTTAGTATGCACATGCCACTCTTACTATGCACATAATCCATATTGCAGAATTGCAATAGTATGCTTGCTGCTTAGTCACACTATTCAAATATTGCGACAATTGATGCCTCTCGTACGCAAAACTGAAAGCACATCTAAATAGAAGGGAGACTTCAAAATTGAACATGATATAATCTTGTGGACTACATATCATCAAAGTTAATGCCTAGTACTACATATTTTTATTTTTTTTTGGATTCGAGGAAACTCCACCCCTCGAAAAGCGCATTTTATAAGATCAGGTGAGCGAGTAAAACCCCAGCTGTCTAGGTTCTTACAAGAGATGCACGCCCTAACTCGAACTTGAGACCTGCTGTACAGATCTCAAGCCCTTTATCATAACGCTATGCCCCTTTGCCATCAGCCTAGTACTACATTGTGCAGCTTTATATAGAAAATACGATTCACTAATAAAAACAAAAATTACACAAGATGTGTACGATATCCTTCAACACCCACATCA
>Ga0325410_1003119_pt1 | contig 18632 bp, 8 predicted proteins | sample PopdelMetagenome_16_FD_206182 | JGI IMG/M metagenome (GOLD analysis project Ga0325410, IMG submission 206182) | Populus deltoides microbial communities from Bellville, Georgia, United States - Xylem-PdIQD-R3 | ecosystem: Host-associated > Plants > Phyllosphere > Stem > Wood/Secondary xylem... | reverse complement strand
CGTGGAGCCCCGCCTCCCCCGCCTCCTCCTATAGGTCGTGGAGCCCCGCCTCCCCCGCCTCCTCCTATGGGTCGTGGAGCCCCGCCTCCCCCGCCTCCTATGGGTCGTGGAGCTGGCCCACCTCCTCCAGCTCCACCAGGTGCTCATGTTCCTGGCCCTCCAGCACCACCAGGACCTCCAGGCAGTGCACCTCCTCCACCTCCAGGCAGTGCCAGAGGTCTCCCTTTAGGAAGAGGGCGTGGGCTTTCACGTCTTTCAGGGATGGGGACATCCGCTACAGCACCCAGAAGATCTTCCTTAAAGCCTTTGCATTGGAGCAAGGTAACAAGAGCAATACAAGGAAGCTTATGGGAAGAGCTGCAAAGGCATGGAGAGCCCCAAATGTACTGCAGCTTCTTTTACCAATTGAATTTTCTTTTAGAATTACTAACACACTATTCAGCCATACTTTCCTGAATCTATACATGCCTCACTATTTACGGTTATGCATCATTTTCTCTGTTTTTTTTTTATTTTTTTTTATTTTTTTTATATATATGGTGTTGCATCCTTGTGCCATAGTGCACCAGAATTCGATGTATCAGAGCTAGAAAGCCTTTTCTCTGCAACCGTCCCCAAACCTGCTGATTTGGGTAAAGCTGGAGGAAGACGCAAGTCTGTTGGATCAAAAACTGACAAAGTTAACCTGGTAATCTAAAATTCATTTCCCTGCCTTGAAATTTGTCTGTAATAAAACCTCAGATGTGTGTGATGGATATTTTATTCTTGTTGCTGGGGTTATATTTTATCTTTCTCTCACTTCTTAATTTATTTTCAATGGTGTTTCTTCTTTTTCCAATCATAATATCATAAGTTGCATTTGCTTTCTCCACAAGGCTTTAGTTAATTTGATTGTGGTAGGAATTGCACCACTTTTCTCATTAGCCCATAAGCCTTCATTTTCTAGGGAAGATATCGTGATGAATGATTCTAGAGCTGGTGTTTATTTTTGTAGTTTCTGTGATAATTTGGTGAGAAAAGTTACTTTGAATGTATTTGCATCAGTTATTCAGACATTCTTTATACAGACAATGAACATGTTGCGTAGTATGTATTTATGAAATTTTTACACGTGGGATAAAAACAAGACTACCTTCCAGTTTTACTTCTTATCAGTTGTTTACTAGAGTTTACATCGATTTGTTATCCTTGATCAACTGCACCTGGAGCGCTACCCAACTACTTACAAATACCAATCCTTGGATTTCCTACAACCAAGCACGGCCATGCATGACCATACAAACATTAAGCTTGAAAATGCAAGTCTAAACGTTTGATGTTGGTAACAACTGTAATTAGTATTTGGATTTCGGGTGAATAGCTGAATAACCAATGTCAGTGGCCTTTGTTTTGTGATATATGGAGAAATCCTTGTGCAATATAGCTGAATCTTCATTTTATGGGCCATTGCATAATAGTTGGTTGATAGCTGAGCTTACAATATCTCCCCCGGATACGTTATTTATCAATGTTATACCTTTTAAGTGCAGATAGAGTAACATATGTCTTAAATACTAGGCTGTATACTGTTAAGGGTCAAACCATGCTGAAGTTGACTTGGATTGAAATTGTAAGGATGTAATTTTCAATTTTTCATGGAAAAGGCAAACACGCTCTACATATAATGGGATGAAGGAAACGTATTTGACCCTAAGGAATTTGATATTAAGGTTCAGTTGAGTTGGATGCTAAGCAGGTGTGATGCATGTAATAAAAAAGAAACACCATTAAAGAAATATATGCCCCTCGTGCAGTCTCATCATGCATTAGTGATTTCATTTATCTGTGTTCAAATTCTAGTAGTTATTTATTTCTGTGTGATTGCCATGTGTGTTTTTGTGTATCTTTCTGAATATATATCAATTTGATTGCATTTTTTGCTGTTTCTTGTGAAGAAAATATTATTATGATAGAATCTATATCCTTTTCTTACAACTTAATGTCTCTCAAATGAAGCATCTTGTTGTCAACTGTAGATTGATCTGCGGAGGGCAAATAACACTGAAATCATGCTTACAAAAGTTAAGATGCCACTTTCTGACATGATGGTAAGATCAGACATCTTGGAAGTGCTTGCAGTGATAAGAATATCTGTTTTATTTATCAAAACTATTTTTCTTGATTAGTGGATGAAGATGTGATATTGTGCACTTAGACTAGATGCAATGCTTGAGATTCCCAAGTTTAAATGGGATAGCATCATGTGGTTTGTGTTGGTATTTTTGTTGTGTATATTTAAAAGAGAGTTGACTTCTACTTTTCAAGCAATTTGTGCTAGTCTTGAGCCATTTATAGAAATGCATGTTTTTTGAAGTGTAAAAGGTTGGGTGTAATGTAATGTTCAGAAGCTATCCTGTCTGTTGACCTAGGAGCGCATTCTCCTGTGACTTTGATTTCCCTGATTTGGCCAGCCTTCACCACTGTTTGTTGACCTTGGAGCGTACTCTCCTGCAACTTGGATTTCCCTGTACTATTGTATTTTAAGTTTCGTTTTTTGATGTGGAAATGGAACCAATCTTAGGTTGCGTTGCTTTAGGGCTTTTGCAGACAGCTGTGACTGGGAGATGAGCAGAGCTGGTAATCTTGGGGCAGGATTTTGTGAATAAAAAGTGTATTATTTAGGGGTCTTAATATCATTTTAACCTTGTGGTGGAATTTACTTTCCCGAGCTATCATTTTCATCCATGACAGGTTATATGTTACTTCTGTGCATGCATGCATGCAATTTTGCCCCATTTATAGCAGGTTTCCCTCTTATAAGATTTAGCTCAGTGGTTGATTTAAGCAAAGACAACATGCTTATCATGCTTTTATGCATTGATACTAAAAATTTATTTATTCTGGAATCTACCACCTTTGGTGCAAGGGGAGCTGCAACTTTTTTTTGTCTTTCTTTTTGTGAAATTTAGGTTATTTTTGTTATTCATTAACTAATATGACACCTGCCTGCATATTTTTAGGCTGCGGTACTAGCAATGGATGACTCAATATTAGATGTTGATCAAGTGGAAAATCTTATAAAGTTCTGTCCCACTAAAGAGGAGATGGAACTTCTCAAGGTGAAACTTCAAATAATTATGATCTCATTTACATTCCATTTCATATTCAAGAGTACTTTGACATTCTGTGACCCTTGAAACTCAATGTCAATATTAGACGTTTAACCATGATTAATTGCAAAATAACAGGGCTACACTGGTGACAAGGAGAAACTGGGAAAGTGTGAACAGGTCTGCAAAATTTATTTATCAACCAGAAATTCCTCATCTTTTACTGGAATGCATTCTTGAGTACTTTGTCAGGTGTCACACATGGGTTAGTTGAACTCTAGAAGATTGGTGTGTGACTCCATACCTGTAGCCTGGCTTATGTGACTTCTTAAAATCTTTATAGCATCTCTTTCATTATCTGAAATGATGGATTATGGCTAGTTAACGTATAATTGTGCTTGCCCATTTTAGTTTTCATTTTGACAATAAAGTAGATAGGTTTGCTGATCCATTTAACCCTAAAAGTTAGCGTATAGTATCACTGGTATATGATACCCTTACAATTTCCATTTGAAATTATGAACTCCAAACAATCAATTTTTTAATTGAAAAGTGCTGCATGAGAAGACAAACTTATGATACCCTGGTAATTTCCATTTGAAATTATGAACTCAAAACTATCAATTTTTTAATTGGAAAGTGCTGCATAAGAAGACATTAACTTGTGGTACGAGAAATTTGGTTTGGCCCTCTAAAAATGGCACGTGGAAAGTACTGTGGTGATTGTAAGCACCGTGAAAGAATTGGATTTTGTTCTTCAAGATTACTAGAAGTTTTGAAGTTAAAATAATCTGAATCTCTAATACTAGATGATAAGAAAGCATTGAGAAATTTCTTCTCCTATATAAGAGAAAAAAGAGGAAAAGAATAGAAACTATCTTGTGACAAGTTATGGGAGATTCATCAACAAAGTTTGGTTGTCTAGGGTTAGAAAGAAATACCCAATATTTCTAATAGATTTTCTTCTTTTATCTAATAAAAAGATGTAGGCTAAGAATATCAGTGCCTTTCTAGTCATTTTGCTCTTTCTTTCCTGGTTGCCCTTTTCCTTTCCTTTGCTCTTGTTTTGGTTTTGGTTTTGTTTTTAAAAGAAGGTTATTATACCAAAGCAGGGTACAAGTAGTTTGAACATGTCTGCATGAAGTATCATGAACTGCATGAGAAGTGATGAACGTGATAGGCAAGCCCCACTTTCTGATGGATATCTCCAAATTCTGTTTTTGATACGTGTTTAATTTTAAATTATTTTATTGTTTTGTTGGGAGGCTTCAATGGGTCTTGTCCTACACAATGGTGGGTAACTCTTTTCACCCCTCCACCCATGGAAACCAAAACCTCCAAGTGGAAATCCTAAGTCTAAATTGCCCTGTTCCTTTGGAGACTTCAAGTATTCTGTTCTAGAGTGATATTGGTGGAAGCCTGATAATGTCGTAGTTGTTATTGATATATGGAATATAAGCAGTAACTTTTCTCCATCACTCTAAAAAAGAATGCTATATTATGGAAATCTCTTCATGAGCAGCAGAACTGCAAACTCTACTTGGAAGTAGAATGAATAACTTTAACACAATTTTTCAATTAGATGAGCAAATGTTAGTTACTGTTGTCTTTCATATTAAGGACATGGTTATTTATGCCCAAAAAGAGAAAGGATCCTATGGCAGGACTTGGATGGTAGACTTAAAAGCTGTTTAGAAGCTATATAAGAGCTAGGGCAGTACAAGGGGAAAGCTGGAAGGCTCTTTGAAGACATCTGATATTATTGGAACCATGCAGGAAAAATTAGCTTGGCCCTGCTCAAGAATATCATGCACAAATTGAGAAATGGTCTGTGCGCTTGGCAGAGCTGAACTAGGATGCATGAAATTGGTGATAGTTGACTGCATGTCTTGATAGCTTCAATTGCTATAATAGGGCAATTATTAATTTGTGGATGTATGAATTGGTGAAAGCTGACTGCACACGTCTTGATAGTTTCAATTGCTATAATTGAGGTCATTATGAATTTTTATCTTTGAGGATATTACAGTGCATGTTGACTATAGTTTATCATGCTAAGCCCATTCATTTGAATCTTTGGCATGCATGTAGATCACATTATTTATGACAACTGATTTTACCTATTGGTTATGCTGGATAACTTGAATGCATTTTTTTTTTATTTTGATAATTTGAACTATTCAACTTTATTATGTGTTCCTCCAGTACTTCTTGGAGCAGATGAAAGTGCCACGTGTTGAGTCCAAGTTGAGGGTATTTTCTTTCAAGATTCAATTTGGCTCTCAGGTTTGGGCTGATGTGCATTGTTAGTGTGGTTTTCTTAAATTTACAAATCTCCTAAACTATGGTTTTCTCCACAGTTTTCTTATCTTGCCCTGTTTCACAGATTTCAGAGTTTAAAAAGAGCTTAAACACTGTAAATTCTGCATGTGATGAGGTATGCTCTGCAAATGATAATGAAGCCTTCCGTTAGTTTACACATTCATTTTTTTACATAAGGGGCATGAATATCTCTACTTAATAGGTCCGGAATTCCCTCAAATTGAAAGATATTTTGAAGAAAATTCTTTATCTGGGGAATACACTGAATCAAGGAACTGCACGAGGTAAGTAGTTCAGGTTCTAAATTCTTATCGAGTTCTGGAATTCTCTCTAGTTGAAATTCTTGAGAAAATTCTTTATCTGGGGAATACTGAACCAAGGAAATTATAAATGTTTTATTCCCAATAAAGGTTTACAAGGAACTTTCGTAATGCCACCTGACATGATTATCTGTATGTTTTCATGAGACAATTAAAGAATAAGCACAACTTAATTGCCTGTGATGGTGTGCTTGCTCTTTCCATAATTAACCGTGTCTTTGTTTAAAACCTTCTTGAGGGGCATAGCCTTTATTGCAACTTAGAGAATCAGAAGAACCATATGCCGTCTTAGAGCAACAAGATCACAGTATTTATAAGTTGTGCCAATTGCCACTATCTGTACAATTAGTCTTGAGCTTTGAGCTCTATTTTCAGTATATCACAACTCATGGCTTAAACTCAGCTAGTGCCTTTACCAACACTCCATGCAGCTTCAACTTTAAAGGAAACAGCTCCTCTTCCCATCTTTTGATGTCTGTTGTAGTGACAAGGATTTATATTTTTGAGATATTATAAATCTAGCAAAGTATAATTTGAAGGTTTTATGTGATGGGGAACTGACTGAGAATCATGGAGCTGTAATTTAAACACATGTTGTTTGTTTTAGGGATTTTATATTTTATTTCCTTTCCAATAGTTGATTTAGTTCCATTCTATTTTCTGTTTGGCATTTTTATTTATTTATTTTATCTACCATTATTTTCCAAGGATTCGAGTTTTTAGTTCTTAAACTATGAAAGTGTTTCCGCTCAACTCTAATTATTTGTCTTTCCTGTCCCTATTCTTCTCTCATATAGTCTCCTTTCCTCTTCTTCCCCATTCTCTTATTACCTAATCTCTCCCCCAACTAGTGATCTCTGAACACTTTCCTGCCAAGTAATGATCATTTTAGGAGTGATTGTCATGTGTTTTGGAAATGAGACTACTATAAACAACATGGTAAACATGAATAGAACATGTAAGATATCAAATATTGGTTTTCTTTTGGAAGAATTCAAGCATGCATGTCCATATTATCTGGTATTCATATGATCAATATTGGTTTCTCTCACTTGTTTGTTATTTATTTTCCATCATCTTACCAGCTGATAGTCTCCTACCTCAATGAGCACTTTTTAATGTTTTGAGCTTTTATTTTTTCCATAGATATAAGATATCAAATACATTCCTATTTGTACAGGTTCTGCAATTGGATTCAAGTTGGACAGTCTCTTAAAGCTCACTGATACGCGCGCTTCCAACAACAAGATGACACTTATGCATTATCTTTGCAAGGTATGATTAGTGTTATGTTCTTTTTTTTTTTGTAACTTTCCTAGTGGAATCAAAATCATGTTTACTGACAATTTTAGATTTTCTATTCTAAATTTGGTGATTGTGGAGCCTATTTGTGATTGCTCTGTTGCTTCCTGGGATGTGATGGTTATGTAACTAGCTATTTGATTAGCAATATTAAGTCCTGCATTTTGTAATGAATTGAACAATGCAACAATAAGTTTTCCCAAACCATGTCTTTTAGGTGCACAATGCAGGTTGTGGAATGGGTGCTCAAGCAGATCCATATTGAATTAAGAAGGAACTGAACTCTATTTTTTGGCAGTCTTAAGTGCATCTAAAAACTTAGTGAAGTTTGGATTTTTTGAGTTTGAGATTTTTGGGAATATGTAATCTGGAGACTGTTAATTTGGCATTAGCATTAGATTAATATTGGAGAACATATTTGGGTGCACTTAGTTATATCATTAAGTTGAAAAGGATGTGATTCGGAAACGCAAAATTTTGAACTTGAATTGCTCTAAGATTCTATTCTTGTTGCAATTGTAATGTCATCTGCAGTGAGACTTATAATAGTTAATTTCTTCTCCTTTTGTTTTCAGAAAATGATTCATTTAACGAAAACATGAAATGACGAATCCTTACAAACAATAGATAGTCATAAAATATTCCATTTTAGAATCTCCACACTTGAGATTTTTTATTTGAATCAAAGTTGTATAAAATGGAAACTATATATTATCTTTGCTTTGTTTTAGATTATGTTCATTGTTCTACTGATTGTGTTCATTTATCTACTGGTTCTGTAATGTTTGCTAATCGATATTATTTTTTACCTCTTATCAAAGAAATGAACTCCAGTGGCAATTGCCAATTTTATGTTCAGACTCACACTTTGTTTTCTTGTCTCCTAGGTCCTTGCTGCTAAGTCACCAATGCTTCTAGATTTTCACCGGGACCTTGTTAGCCTTGAAACTGCATCTAAGGTACATGCCTTGTTTTAATTGTCAACGACACTTAATTACAGTAGTAAGATTATGTTTAGATGGAGTCGTTGTTTCTTGCAGATACAATTGAAGTCTTTAGCAGAAGAAATGCAGGCTATCATCAAGGGATTAGAGAAGGTTAAGCAGGAGCTGGCAGCATCAGAAAATGATGGTCTTGTATCTGAAGTTTTTCGAAAGGTTAGCCCATTGTTTTGTTTCTATTCTGTGTAAAAACTGTTTTCATGGTTTTTATTTCATCTTGCCTCTTTAAAACTGCTTACTGAAATTTCCTCTATTACTATTACTATTATGTTGTTCCATCGTTTATTGCTTTAACTTTGTAGGAATCTGAAATGGCTTGCTATACTTTGGGGATTTGGCCTTTTTTTTTTTCTTTTTTGCCTTTAGTCAATTGATACCGCATCATTTTCCTTTGTAAGAATAGGAGTTCTTGGCTTAGTGAGCTCGTTAAAGTACTGATATGATTCATTGCTATTTCTTTTTCCTTCGGGGATAGATCTTATATAAAATTATTTCCTTAACTTTGATAAGATATTGACATTGATCACTAATGAAATATCAGTGGTTAGATGCAATAGCTGGCATCTGTAGTTGATGTAACATCAGATTCAAATATAGTTGCATGATTGGGCTCAACTTTGGTCCTCACTATAAAAAATCTTTATAGTATCTTAGCAGTTTATCCTCGTGAGAATGTGCCATTATCTAATTCCAATTTTATATGTTTAGTAGAGGATCAATGTAATTTACATTTTGTTTCTTATGCATGTTAATATGTTCTTTATGCACTAACATTCTCTTATGCGACTGCTTAGACACTAAAACAATTCATTGGTGTTGCTGAGACGGAGGTGGCGTCCGTGACAAATTTCTATGCTGTGGTGGTAATTTGCTGACTATTCATTTGCATCTGCTATTATCTACCAGAGTAAATAGGTTTTATTATCACAGTCATCAATCATTGTCTTGTGATGGACAGGGTAGAAATGCGGATGCACTTGCACTGTACTTTGGTGAGGATCCAGCCCGTTGCCCATTTGAGCAAGGCAAGTTATGCATTGGACACTCTTCTTATTTAACTGATCTGTGAAGTTATGATTTTATAGAGCATTGGATTTGGTAGTAATACGCTGTGGTATACCCACGGGTTATTTGTTAGTGGACTAAGTTCAGTATCTCAACTAGGTTTGATGTTTATAAATAGCATAAAGGTTCTGCGGGATTGTACTTGATGAGGCTTGGGTCAGTTTTGTTGATTTGGAACTGCGTAAAAACAATGGGGCATGGAATAATATTCAGAGGGGGAAAAGGAGGAAACTTCTAGAAAATTATCCCGAACATGAGAAGACTAAACGAGGCCTATGATACAAATTGAATTTTCATGAATACTATATTGTTTCCTTGAGAAATACTTCAGTAGTTATATGTTGGAAGAATTGTGATATAAATACGAAATGGTGGAAAAGGATCAAGGACAAGCTGTGGACTATGGAGGAATCAAACTTTTGTAGTACTAAAATACAAGTCAAGTCTAGTCTATATGTTAAGGATTAACAATGGAGAGAATCTAAAATGACTTCTTCACTGATGCAGTTACCACTACTCTCTTAAATTTTGTGAGATTGTTTCGTAAAGCGCATGAAGAAAATTTGAAACAGGCTGAATTGGAGAAGAAGAAAGCTGAGAAAGAGGCTGAAATGGAGAGAGCGAAGGGAATAAATCTTACAAAGAAGAACATGAAATAGCTGTGAATTGGTTTCTTCCTTTTTCTTGCTTGGCAATTTGAGGTCCCCTGCTACAACAACCACCTGCCAGGGTTTTTCAGATTGAACGGTGGCGCACGCTGCTGAGTATTGGTGCCGAAAATCCGATTCTCTGCTCCAATATTCACCAGTACGGTGCGAATACAACCCTTAAAAGTGATATTGACAAGGCAAGCGCACCATTCCACGAGGCCTGCAGAACCTACCTTAAGCTATATTCAGTGAAGAATGTGTTCATTTTGCTAGAGCATGCTGGGTGGTTAAGAACACTAACCAGCGGTGGTTCCGTGCATGATATAAAAGATGCTGGATGTGGCCTCGACGCCTCATTGAGAAGAAATTTTGTAGTTTTGGTGAATCCTCATTATACAGTAGCTGATTCGGTTTCCTGCTTCGTCATTTGTTTGGCATAATTTTTTCTGCACCAGAGCGGATGTAAAAGCCGCCAAGTGACAGTGTACCATGAAACCATGTACAAAGCTCTAACCCAACACTAACGCTAGAATTTAATTTGTTTCTTGTAACATAGGGAGCAACCTTCCCCTTCTCTTCTTATTTTTTTCTAATAGAGATTTTGACTTGGCACGTCGCAAAAGATGTATAGGTTTTCAGGTGACGGGTTGCTCTTGGTGTAATTGTAACATAACAGCGGAAAAAAAAAAAAAAAAATAGCTTGCAGAACAGTTTTCAATGTTGTTTCATAATTTGAATTATTAAACATGGACATTCATGAAATTTCCTGGTCTCCATTTACATTTCATGCTCGTTATATTCTTAGCGGGCTTCAATTCAAATAGAAAAATGAAAAATATATATGATCAAAGATAACAAATCCTCCACTAACTAGCTTTTCGGTCTGTTTTTCCATGAATCCTTTTTTAATCTAAAAACAATTGTTTAAATTATTAGATATTGTTATTAAATCTGATTTGGTTGGTGAACCTTAAATTTTTCTAGTATAACTCATTGCTTATCTTCAATTTAAAATTAAGCTTGTGGATCCAAAACATATTCTTGGTGATGAGTAAAAGCATAGTTTGATTTTTTTAAAAATAATATGATATATATTTTTCTAATATTGAGATGATAATATGTTGGATCGATCCGGGTTTTGTATTTTAACTTACCAAACTTATAACATGAATCATGGACTCCAATAAGTTTAACAACTATCTTTTTAAACTAGATTTTATTTGATAATATGATAACAAAAATAGATACTTATAGAATTGAGCTTCACACCAACCAAATACCAATACATTTGTTTGAGACTTCGATAATATTATAAAAATTAATTTAAAATCAATTAAATTGATTAAAAAAAACCAAAAAAAATTCAATAAAAAAAAATTGAAAAATGAAAATTTTCTTTTAAAAAGAAAAATTACCGGCATTGTTATTAAATTGGAGCTAAGATGTTAATTTTAAAATTTTTCTACTTGATTTCTTGTTTAGTTTAAAATTAATCTATATAAAAATTAATTAACCACGATGAATTAAAATATAATTTAACTTTAAACAAATATGAAAATGTCATCTTCAAGTTTTTTAAGAGAGATAGAATGTAGATGATGTCACTCTTGAAAGGCAGAAATTGACTGAAGAAACTCTGATCTTAGGAGCACTCCTTGACAGGTTAAAGTTTGCTGCCTGCCATCCACTTCTAGGGTTCTATTGGCCTGGGCGACGACACGTCTCTCTACTCCTCTCCTCTCCTCTCGACAGGGATCATCACGGGTCGGATTGGATGGAAGATCTACCTCTGGACTCGATAAGACTTCTTTTTTATATCCTTAAAAAATTCCCTTTTAATTTCTTTTTTATATTCATTCCATTTTGTTTAACATACTTATATATATATATATATATATATATATATATATATATATATAATATTGAATATGTTTTTGAGGATTATATTTGAGAAACCACCCACGACGAATGGTTCATCAACTAATTATGTGATACTAAGGGTTATTAACATGCTAATTTAATGTATCTTGAATAAATAGTAATTAATCATCATTATTATCATATATTCATGATTATAAATTAAACTTCTATTATAAAGTAAAGTTAGTAACTTAGATTTATTTTTATAGGATTTCCAATATAGTGTTGTAACTTTTATATATAGAAAAGTATTTTTATGTATTTAATTATAACCCAATTTTGTTTTTCATAAAAATCCAGAGATTCACGTAAAAAAACATTTTTCATAAAAATTCATTATTTTCCAAAATATTACTCATTTGAGAAGTTTTTCACGATTTTTAGATTTTTTTATATATTTTTAGCAAGTATGAAAAAGAGAGAGAAAGAAAAAATTGTGTAAATTAAAAAATATATGAGAGAAACAATTGAGCAAAAAAAAAAAAAAAAAGGAAAAAGAAAAACAGATCAAGAAAAAATGAGAAATAGAAAAATTCAAAGATAAAAATAAAATAATGTGCAGGTTGGATATCTTAATTATCCCCTTTTATTATTAATTTTTTTTTTTTTTATCTCTAATCCAAACTTTCTTGGACAATTATTTAGCGGAACACAAAAATTCTATTTTAGATATCTCAAAAACCAGTCCAAAAATCCATTCATGCACATATCCCAAATTGAAAAAAGAATAAACCACATTATTTAATCAAAATACCCTTTTCCAAGATAAACATGAATCCATAAGCATTTATGTCTATATATATATATACATCTTTCTCACACACATAAATAAATTTAAATATATATAAAAGAAGGATAATCAAACAATGGTTTAATTTCAATCCACAGATAAATTTTATGATACTCAAAGCTGTAACTAGTAATATCATATTAATTATTTAATTATTTAATGAGAATTATTTTATAAAAATAAATAAATTCAAGTAAAAGAGAAAAATACTAAAAATACACTTATAATTTTTTTTATAAGTTATGGAATTTTTTTTCTAGTGCTTGTTTATTTTTTTTTATATGAGGTTTAGAGCCACCTTCTCCAACTCTCGGAGTTAAAGCCACCAGAACACGACAACCCTTTTCTCCCATGTTTTTCGGTGAGCAAATACCTTCCTCTCATGCATAATGGTTGTTCCTCCACCACGCATGACGGTAGCAACTCCTCTTGATAGCTGCAACAACCAAAGATGCCAATAACAACGATGTCTACAATAAAAAAGGAGAGAAACCAACCATCTAGTAGGTGACCTAGTGGTAAGAGCTTGAGATTAAGAGGTTTGCTTATCCTGTGATCTCAAGTTTAAGCTATGTAGCTGCTAATATGATGGGCACTGGAGGTTTACATGGTCGTTAATTTCAGGACCCGTGGGATTAGTCGAGGTGTGCGCAAGTTAGCTCAGACACTCACGTTAATAAAAAAAAAGAAAAAAAAGAAGAAAGAGAGAAACCCAAAAATCTCAAAGCTCAAGCATTTATTGCTTATTCCACTGGTGTATGTGGATATCTTTTTTAAATAATTTTCAGTTCGGTTCAGTTTTTACATAAAATAATTAACCAAACCGACATTATTAATTTTAAAATTTTAAAACCGAAACCGAACCGAAACCGGTTAGAACCGACTGGTTTCGGTTTGGTTTGGTTCGGTTTTTGTTGTTCAAAAACTGGTAAAACCGAAAGCAAATCTTAGTGCCCAATGCCCACAAACTACAAGCAAATCTCGATGTCTAGTGCCCACAAACTACAAGCAAATCTCGATGTCTAGTGCCCACAAATTACAAGCAAATCTTGGTTTCTATTGTTTAAAAAAACAGATTTGCCCACAAACTCCAAGTAAATTATAACATAATAATAAAAAAAAACAACCCACAAGATGATAAACTTGAAATGGAGTTAGAATCTTAATCATCGAAAAATCATCTCTTTTTTTATCTGCCCATGTAGTTTGATTAAAGTAAATATTGATGCAGGGGTGAATTTAAAGAGATGAGAGATAGATAGAAAGGGAGGAGGGGCTACGGCGAGAGATGTTAAGTAAAGAGAAAAAGAGAGAAAAAAGGGAGGGGGCCATGAGAAGATGATGAGATGTAGAGAAAAGAGAGAGGGATGATGAGAGGGAGAGAAATGGGGGCTGTGAGAAGATGATGAGAGGAGATGGGGGGGGTCTGCTGAAAGTTAGTTTAGGTCTAGTGTTTTTCCTATTTATACTTGCTTTTTTTTTTTTAAGTGCTGGTATGGTTGAACCGGTTCAGTTCAATCGATTTTGGACTTTAGAAACCGAAACCGAACCAAACCGGAATTTTTTTGTGATTTTTTAATCGGTTAATTCAGTTTTTTTTCGGTTCGGTTTTTTCGGTTATTTTTTTTTCGGTTTTTCCGGTTTAATCGGTTTATTGGTTTTTTTTGCTCACCCATATTCTCAGGTATATTTTCTTCTCCTTTCTTGTTTTTTCTTCTCAGTGTTTTTTAATTAGTATACTTTACGAATTTGTTTTTTTTTCTCTTCTTAGCTTAACTTGCAACTACATTAAGGTAAACAAAAAATTTTCTTCTTTTTTCATGTTTTTTTTCACTATATTTGTTTTTTATTTTATTTTGAATTGTTTTTGTTAATAATTATGTGAATGTTGTTGTAAGATTTGTTTTTCATATGAAATCAATTTTTAGGTGATTTATTTATAGGATTTTTAAATTTTTTTCATATGAATTTTTTTAGTTGAATTTATTTTTTCGTGTTATTAATTTGTTGCAATTTTTTTAGTTGATTTTCTTCTTTTTTTTTCCAAGCATTTTGAGTATTATAGTGTGTTGATTAATATTAATTGAATTATTTTATAGTTTTGTAATATATATATATATATATATATATATATATATTTTAAATAATTACCGACAGAATTACATACGGTTTGTTTCCGAGGGAATTACCGAAGGAATGAAATATTTTTTTGCTCTCTTTTTCCGTTAGTAAATCCATCGGTAATAATATTTTTTTTATTACCAACAAACTTACCGACAAACAAAAAAGTACCGATGAAAGATTAACTGACGGAGACTTTCTGTCGGTGATTGATTACCAACAAATGACAGTGCAAATACCAACAGAAAATTCCATCGATAAATCTAAAGATTGTGGTAGTATTTTATATACTGCAGCTCCATACTCTTTATTTGATCTTAGATAAGAGACTACACCTCCTTAACCTTGAAGTTTTTAAAAGACTAGTTATTTAAGTTTTCTAGTTGCCCTCTTTTTTTTTTATTAAAAAAATTCCCCTCTCAAAGCTCATCATCCAATGCCCCCGCAACAATTTTTATATATATTTTAATCCCTGTATAATATTTACTTTTGAACTAAATTCTACTTTATAAATTATATTAACAAAAAATTAAAAATAGTTTGAAATACTAGGGCGGGTAAACAACCTGAGTAGATTGAATATATCTGTAAAACCAAGCAAAAACCCAATCCAATCAAGTTAGGTGAATGTTAGATATTCTCGATGAATCATGTAAAATTATCATTCCTACTTGACCATATATTACAATCCTATCATTTATATTTCTATGATTTCTCTCTGTAAAAGCTAGCTACTCACATTTTTACACGCAAATGAATTTTTTTTTATTCGATCACAAGTGTTCTTTCAGGACCAGTTTACATATCAACTGAGGTTAACTTATATAGTTGTTAATTTTAGGATCTATAAAATTAATCGAGATATGCGTAAACTGATCCGGATATCCATGTTAATAATAATAAAAAAATTAAAAATCTCCTGTCTGAACTATTTTAAGAAGCCCCAATTAAATTAACCTGTAAGTGCGTTTGGAGGAATTAAATTCTTCTTAATGATGGTTCAAAATTTGAACCTACGAAGATCAAAGAAGCGAACATATCTTCTTAATCACCGGACTAATATTTTAGACATATTAAATATCGCGACCCCTGGTTTTAAAATACTCATTTAGTTTCCTGCAAGTGGGTAGCCCAATTAAATGGACTCCCTCGCCTCGAAAAGAAAAAAGAATTAGGATAGATAATTTTTAAAAAATTATTGTGCACTTCAATCCATATACAAGTATATAATCGCTAATGAATTTCAAGTTGATGAATTCTCCGTCGTGGTTTAATTCTTGAGACTGACTAATCACACATGATAAGAATTAAGAGTACATGAGTGCATCAGTGGCGTAAAAAAGAAGAAGAAGAAATTGCTTTACAGTGGAGGTTGGGATCTACAGAGTAGCTGAAATTTCAATTTTCTTGATGACCAGTGATTGATACATCTACAATAACGCCATTTTTGTCTTTTGTTCTCTTCTTCAGAAATTCCAATGTACAAGTAAATAATTAAACCAGAAAATGTAAAAGAGAAAAAAGAAGAAAGAATTGAAGGAAGAATGTAACAGCTTGAACGTGTGTTACAGTACTTGTCGGCTTCAAGTGAAGTATGGTTTCTCTGAAACGATCCTTGTGAATCTTTCTTGTGTGTAGATTACCCTTGTGACAATAGGAGAAAAGTTGTTGCTACACCTTTAAGCTAATAATATACCCACCATTTTCTAATTCCTCTTCAATTTCATTGATCCTGTAAGCGTATTTACCTTGTTGATCAATGCAAGAGTAGGTTGCCTTGCAGCTTTTGAAGAAGATGCAACTGACAATGGTTTCAAGAACAACAAGAATTGAATACAAGTAGATGATAAGCGTCCCCTCTGAAATTATCGACAAAGAGCTTGGTGCTTCACGGATATGACGATAAGTTCTCACAATCCGGTATCGGAACAATGCTTCAATCCCTGCCAGGGCTATATTGACAGCAAGTGCAAGTGATAACGCCGTTGAAGCCCTTCCCCTGATCATAACGCAGGCTTTTAGAATGGCCAGGTATCCTCCGATTCTTTCCACGCCCGATAAGACCAACGCTAAGTTGCATATTATGATTGTGTGGGAGAGGATGATGGAGTAAACAACAGCTCCAGCAGCTGAGAGGAAGAGATGAAAGCCAAACCCAATATTCTCAAGGAAAAGATTAGAAGTAAAGAATAAGAGAGAAAAAGCTGTGGCATTCGCTGAGAGGATCAATAATGAATTGCATATGTAGGTGAGGAGGAGAGGATTGAAAATGGAAAAAACACAATAGAAAGAAGGTGGCTTTTTGTGATTATTATTGAGAGCTTGAATAACAGATGCTTTCATGATGAGCAAGAAAGTAAGGGCAAAGGGAAGCGTAAGAATTGAAAGGGAGATTGTTTGAGAGAGCTTGAGATTGACAAGGTTGAGCAACTCCGAGGAGGGAGGGAATCCTGCCGCCTGGAACAGACTGGTCAACCTGTGGTAAATGACTGGAAGGAGAGATGAGGAGGAGTCAAGAAGCAGGTGTGCGAGGAGGATTGAGGCCGAGAAAGGGAAGGCGAGAAGGGCTGCGGTAGAGGTGAAGTATTGAAGGTTTTGAAGGAAAGTAAAGATTGATTTTCGCAAAATCTTGCTGCCTGTTTCTTCCATTGGAATATCATCTTGATCCATTGATGGGAGGGAAATGGGCATGAAATGAGTGACTCACAAATAGGCTAGAGATGTGCAAGGCAAGATTGATGTTTCCTCCTCTTTATTTATTTCTATAGCAAGTCTCCCTCCCTCCCTCTCTCTCTCTCTCCCCTTTCTTCTTTACGATGAGATGGGTTAGATAGAAGAGGGTTGTTATAGGACTTTGGATTGAATAGATAGGTCAACTAAAATTTAAGCAAAATAGAGAATTTGCACATGTGGAGTCGGTTCGGACTTTGTTTATGACAATGGTATATTTGGATTTTTTTGGGGTCTGTCTTTGTTATCTCCAACTCCCACTTTAGTCGGCCAAAAGGAGCTTGGAGTGTCTAATTTAACCAGCACTTGTCTAGGTTTAAATTCAATAGCAGCTTGGCTTGCTAATTCAATCAGTGCTAGCTTTCGATATGCTTGAAACACAAGCTACATGTATGAGCTCAATCATAGGATAAGATTTTACTCGATTAGGCTTACAACTGAAGTATCCTTCCAAGCTCTCAAACAGCATATACATGAACTCAACTTGCCAGGAGGAATTTGGGAATCGGAAAACGAATCAGAAATGGCTCCGAATTCGAACAAAAAAAAGGCCTCTTAAGGAAGGAGGTGCAAGAAAATCTTCCATGTAAGAAAATTATATTTGCAGGGTATGTGCCAGAGAATTTGCTCGGTAAGAAGCTCTCGAGGGGCTGGTTGGGTGTCCACTGTTTTTGGTTATGTTTCACGTGGCACGTGACTGAATTCTTAGCTTTCAAGAGAACTTTAATAATAACTAGCCCAAAAGATAAGGAGGAAACGGGACTAATACTTGAATTACAAATGAAGCAGAACACAGGTGGGAGGCCCTCTGATTAACCTCCACCACTCTTCTTCTTCTTCTTTTCTTCTTTTTATGGCATCCACTGGTTTAATCATTAGCATATCCCGTGACATTAAATTGGACAAAACATGGATTGAAGCTAGCCAAGCCTATCAACTCCGTCCTAGGAACCATTTTGTGTTTTGAAAGGGTAGCTATGGATCCGACTTCTTTCTTCTTTTTGCTAATCGAGTGGTCGGATACGAAAACTTCAATCCGAGCACGACAATTTATAGAGTAAAAGATGAGCAGCTCTAGTCATGTGATTAACAAAACAGGGGTTGATTTCACTGTTGTCCATATGAATACTAAGCCAACTATAATTAGGTTTCAATTTATCATAAAAATACAAAATTAAAAGAAAGAGACGGGAAAGTAAAACCAGAAGAAATTTCATGCTTCACACCAAATTCATGACAATTCTTATTTTTCATTCATTAGTTGAGCCACTTTTTAGTGAAAGTAAAACTAGAAGAATGTTTATTTTCATTTATTTTTCAAT
>Ga0325410_1003118_pt1 | contig 18633 bp, 7 predicted proteins | sample PopdelMetagenome_16_FD_206182 | JGI IMG/M metagenome (GOLD analysis project Ga0325410, IMG submission 206182) | Populus deltoides microbial communities from Bellville, Georgia, United States - Xylem-PdIQD-R3 | ecosystem: Host-associated > Plants > Phyllosphere > Stem > Wood/Secondary xylem... | reverse complement strand
TTCCAGAAATTCAATGTGTAATCTTAGCATTCAATATGTATTCCTAAATAATCTCATCTTTCAATTATTCAACCATTTTATTTTACCACTTTCAATATTAGTCATCATTTATATGTTTCAATGCAACAACAAGATGTTATTTGTAACAAATAGTTTTGTTGGATGGTTAATTGGTTACATTTTATTCATTAAATAAGTTGAGTTGATAATTTGAAATGATTTTATAATAATATAATTATTTTATCCAATTACACTTAATTTTACATTTACTTTCATTTACAAATTACATACTAATTATAAAAAAGTTTGACCCCTTCCTCTACTTTTTTTCTATTTTGAATTTTAAGAACTTTAATTGAATTTTAATACTTTTAGCAACTTTAAATAATTGAGGAAGGGTTTTTTTTTCATTTTTGTATCTAGTTTTAAGAGATGAGAGAATTAAAAATACCTACTTTATTAAGAATTATTTTATGGTACAAAGTTATTATTTAATTATAGTTTATCATTTATTATAAGTTTAATTACGTGAAAAGCATGTGATTTATTTCCCTTTTCTTGACTTTTATAGAAACTTATTAACTATCTATATAAATTTTATCAATTGATAAAATTTATAATGTTTGATAAAATTTATAATGTTGTTAATAAATTTATCAACCAATATATAACATTTATAATGTTGTTAATTGTTTTTTCAATTTCAGTTGATATAAATGCAAATTTTGCATATTTATTTCAAATTCTTAATTATACTCAACTTTTTCAAAAAATGATTACTATAAATTATATCATATGATTTGATATTTCCATGTAGAAAAAACTTGACCAATTTGATTTCTAATATATTAGCCCAAATATAAATTATAATTCTAAATAAATAGAATCAAATAAATCAAACAATTTAATTTATTATCAATTTAATAATTGATTAATTTATATTTGAAGATCAAGTGTACCGTCTAACAATATGTCATGATTCTCTAAATATTAGAAAACTCATAAGTGGTTTGACTATGACTGGTTTCTCAGTATAATTATCTCTTCATCAGTAATGTTTTAATTTAGACATTTTAGCATGGAGTGTGTCTGCCATGTCAAATCATATTTGTTCGCAACATTATAGTCATTAATCTTTTGAATAAGATTTGAAACTCTTTTTAAATCTCATTCCACCTTGCATAAAGATTTAACAATCAATACTATTTGAGAACATGTGGAACATTTTTTCTAATTCACCTAGGATGATGAATTCTCTCTTGATTACTTAGATACCTTCATATAATTTATGTTATATCTAATGTCTGTCTATTTGTTACCTTTACCAAAATAATGTGTAACATGATGAGAACATAACACTCTTTATATGAGATTATTTAGCAATCTCAAGTCTTAGATCACCTACACAATTGTCACATAAGCCTTTTCATTGACACACGTGATATCTCCATATAGAATTTTCATGCGGGTTAGTTTTGTGTACATGTCTTATGACAAACACTTACATGTTAATTTTATGTATCTCTTATACCTCAACTTATGAAAACAACCATTTCTTTTCATAAAGAAAAGAACATAATATATACCAGTTTCTACAGCTTTAATGAATGTTCAATATTTAAGAGAGAATCAACCAGGAATATTTTAGGAACAATAATATCATACAATAGAAATCTCATAATTATAACAACTTTAAAATTTTCTTTGCAAAACATTTATGTTTCATAAACTTTATCTTTACTCTAGATTTATAAATAAAATATTAGTCATTAATATAATATTATATGAATATTAAATTTAAATTAAACATTTATTAATAATAAATATATATTTATATGAATATAATAATACCATGTATAATCAACTTACATAGTATATTCAACTAACAGTTAGACTTATAAAGACTATGAATAAAAAATAATGTCAGTCCATTCTAATTTATTAAAGCAAAATGGGTGCCTTACTTAGACTTATGCAAGGTGGAGCTAATCTAACAGAAGCTCTCTTGTAGTAGAAAAGGAGGAAACTATTTTCAAAAAGTCAAAGCTATATTAACTTATCAAACAAAAACAAACATACATACTCAAAAATCTAAATAAAATTACACATCATGTAATAATAAAATTATCAACACATCTTGAATAAATCATAAATAAAAAAACAAATATTTACAAATAACCTTAAGTCAAAGTGTGAATAAATAATAAATAAATAAATAAATAAATAAATAAAAGTCAATCCACCCCACACATATAACCTTGCTACTTAGAAAGAAACTGAATTTGCAAAATTAGAGGAGCAACTAGGGTAAGGCTAGGGTAACCTTAAATACATAGATCTAAGCGTGCGCGCGCACACAAAAAAAATATTAAAATTGATAATTAATAATTATAAAATGTTTTTTTTTCACTCATTTATGCTATAATCACCGAGTCACATGTGAATTTGATAAATAAATAAACAATGCAAATAAAATCCAATCCTTGATAATATGATGGTTTCATGAATCGAATTAATTAAAAAAAAAAACAAAAACAATAACATTGATCAAAGAGATAAATAACAATTCATCATATAAGTATACAATCAAACACATACAAAGCTTTAATCATTACAACAGAGTTGGCTTCATGTTGTGAATTGAACTGTTCACTTCACTGTGTAATATACTTTGAACAAGATAAAACTTGGCTCGATAAACACACAAACACACGCTCACTCTTTCACTATCGGTCACCATTTTTAGGATTTTTATAAAATCAAAATAAATTAGATTTATACATGGAATACAAGTAAAAAGGTGACATGACATTATGCATATATAACATATTACTATATATAACTTTATTTACATAAATATCTAAAAAAATATAAAAAATCAAAACAGACGACAAATAATATGACAAGCTACTCATAGGTAACTACAAGCGAAATGTTGATGAATAAGTGAAAACCACAATAATTATGAATATTAGGTCTAATAATAAATTCAAATAAAGAGTTAGAAAGTAAATTTTACATTAAATATATATTAAATCAATTCAAATACAAAAACAAAATTGAAACTACACGAAAACCTAAAAATTTAGGTTTCGAACCAAAATTGTGATTCTAAGAAATTTAACAACAAAGAAACCAAAACAAATAGTTTCAAATTTGATAAAATCATAAAAAAAATGATTTTCATGAGAAGAATGAAATTGACACAACATTGTTCATGCATATAAATCTGAATTTAAATCTAAAATAAAAAAAAGTATAACTTGTATACAAAAATCAAAATTAACACAACCACACTTGCATATAAGGTTTCAAAACTATAGTTTTAAGTACAAAACAATAACTTACAAAAAAAAAATTGATATGATAACGAATATGCCCATAGCATCAAATTCTAGTGGTTCATCACAAAAAAAATTATCATGACATGAATTCAACATGAAAAACCAACTAAACACAAAATGATCATGTAATTGACATCAAAATCAACACGACAATAAACAAATCATTTTTAAACTACAGTTTTAAACCTAAAACATAAGTTTTATGCAAATATAAAAACTAATACAAACATAAGCAAGAACTTAAACACGAAACACATCACCACCAACACACTTAGAATATTTATAAAAATATAAAAACAAACTTTAATAAAAAGGGACACAAAAAAAAATAAGAAACAATGAGCAAACATGCTACAAATTCATAATAACTTCAAAAAACACGACAATCACATTAGTAAAAATCAAATCAAAATAGAAGGTGAGACAATGATTTGTGGCCATTGAATCATAAATGCATTGACCACTTCTTCTCACTAATGAGTAAGGCGAGAATCACCTCTAACTAACGAGGAAGATGAGAGACAATTTTGGTTTGAGCTCTCTCCTTTTTCTCTTATTTTTTGATGAAAAGGTGGTTGTTGTCATTAATCATGTTCGGTGACGGGATGATGTTGTTGTTGTTGTGATGATGGTAAGAGGCTATGACATAGGCTAACGAAAAGAGAAAGAGGATAAGGTGGTTTTTGTTGGGTTTATCATTTGTGAGGAGAGCCAAAGGAGATGGACAAAGTGATAGAGAAGGGAAACTATTTCTAAAGTTGAAAGGGCAACGATGGAGATGTTGATAGGAGGTAAACCGGGTCACCCCTCTTTGATTCGGTGACATGAAGAGAAGAGGTCATTGTTCTTATGGTCATCAATTGTTAAAAGGTGTTGAGTTGATTTTTATTTAGAGTGAGCTTGATAGGGGATGAATTCAAGCTAGAAGAGAGAGGGGAAGGTGAGATTAGGTGTGAAAAAAAGATAAGGTTGTTCAAAAATATAGTAATACTAAGAAAACAAAGTTGAAAAAAACCCAGAACTTTCTATTTAGCAATATTTCTCTATCTAGATAATGGAATAATTAGTATTTAAGTTTTTCAAATTTGTCCTAGGTTTGGAAAATACATTTTTAGAGGTTCTTTATAGTTTTTTATTTACAAGTTTTTCATTATTTCTTAAATAAAAAACTAAAATAATGAATAATGCAATATTTTTCTTTCATATGCAAATAGTTTTTTGCAATCTAGAATATTAAAATTATTATTTTTTACATTTTTATATTTAGTTAGTGGCATAAATTTAAATTATAGTATAAATGTTTTTTTTAGTTAACAAGTATAACTTTTCCATTATAATTTTTAATTTGAAAGAAATAAAATTAATATTTTTAATTAAATTATCATAAATAAAAATATATTAAGATGATTATTATAAATTTTAACTTTTTGATAAAAATAATTATAATTTTAATGTATTTATTATTTTTTTTGACGAAAACTAGAGATGAAAAAAGAAAAATGACTTTCTATTACTACATAGATGCCAAAACTAACTTTCTTTTTTTCTTTCTAAATATATGTGTGTGATTTAACACTATCTTTTATATATATAATTCCGTAACTATATATATATATATATATGAACAAACTTTTGTTGAAATATTTGATTCAATTAAAATATTCTTACTGTTTTATATGACTTTTCTAAAGTAAAAGATATTTCACATAAATACTAAATTTTATAACGTATTCTTAAAAAATAAGTACCCTTATTAGTTTTAAAAAGAAAAAGAAAGTAAAAGAAAAATGTAAGGCTTAGGGTTGGGTTGCTCAAATACACTTGGAGTCTATTTGATATTATGATAACGATTGTTTTTTAAAGTGATTTTCACTTGAAAATACATCAAAATAATATATATATATATATATATATATTTTAAGAACTTATTTTTAACATTAGCATATTAAATTGATATAAAAATACAAAAAAAAATAATTTGAAGTAAAGAAAAAACAATTTTTTTTTTAGTTTTTTTAAAAACACTTTTAAAAGACAAAAACAAACGGGTTCTTGATTTGTCAGCCTGAACATCTTTTTGTTTGAAAAAAATAAAAAGAAAAACCTAGACTAACTAATCCTAATTATAAGAAATTATAAAACATGTGGTTTTTTTAGATAACCATTTTACTATTCATCTTCTTACATTTCAATGTATATTTTAATAGTGAGGTTTTTGAAAAATTTCAATTTGATCCTTGGATTTTTTTTATTTGCATAATTGAGCCATGTTAGCTTAAATTAGAACTCAATTGCATGTTTTTTTTTTTTTTTTAAGTGAGTGTTAAATTTAAAGAAAGAGAGCTTAAGTAAAAAAAAACATGGGTAACATGAATGACAACTTTGTAATTTATTTGAAAAATTCATTTTAGTTTTTTTTTAATCTTTTTAAGCTAATAGGTAACCGGTTCCTATAATTTTTAACTATTACATTTTGGTGCCATAACTTCTTTTTTCTCCTTTTAGTCCCTTTTAGTGGAAGAAAACGTGAGGGGAGGGTCATTAGATTCTGACTTAAAGAGAGAAAGTTGTTATTGGCAACGATTCTGACTACCAAAACGATTAATTTTTATGTCAAATGGTTCTATGTGATTAGGGGAGTTAAGATTAAATGTTTTTTTTACCTTGAAAACACCTAAAAAATAGATATTAGTAATGGAAGATTTTTGGTTTCGTTTTGATTATGGGTTTTGTGGCTTTTTTTTTTTCTTTTCTGAAGGCCATGAATTGGTTAAACAAGGTTCCAACGGTGTTTTCTTGGTGTTTTGAGTTCAAAAATAGATTGAAAATAGGTTTTTAAGTTGGAAAAATAAAAGTCTTTTGTTCCAACCACCACAATAACTGGATTCTAGGTAATTATAGATGACATGTCTATTTTTTCTAGCAAAGAATGGGGCGGACGACACATCGTACGCCCTATTAACTTTAGAAAAAAAATAAAGGCCTACGTACGACCCTTTCTTTGTGGGTCAGGCACTAGGCTGAGCTTACCAGGCCCACAACACTTGGTCTCATTCTTTTCTTTTTTCTTTTTTATAATTTTTTTTAGAAAACTAATAGTTTTTTATATGTATTTTTAAAAATAATTTTTGCATTTATGTTTTGATTAATACTCATTCTCTATTATTTTTTTGGCTTATTTATCATTTTTGAAATAGCGATTATTTTTTTATTATATTGAGTGTGTTTAATTTTTTTACAAGGTTAATGTGATTCATTTATAATTTTTTTTTATATAGATTAAATTTATTTTTTAAAAATAAAAACATTTATTTTTTTACAATATTTTTAATATGAGCAACCTTGTATATAATTTTTTTCATTTTATTTTATTCAATAAATTTTATATGTGTGTCGATTTCTGTTACATATTGATTTTTATAAATAAATTCATCAAATACAATCGAGTAAATAACTTGTATTAAATATCTTTATCTACATTTATCTCTCCATTTTTCCAATCTCTCTTTTGGTTATTATTAACAACTTTTTTGTTTAATTTATTTACATAAATAATTATCAGTTTATTTGCCTAGATGCTTGTATGAGTTTTTTTATTTATACTTTGATTTTCTTTAGAAAATAACCTACATACCCAGGTTTTTTTTAAAAAAAAATATAATGACATGCGACGTGAGTTAAATAGCTAATACACTATAAATACACTACCACCCTCCAACAACCACATAAACCATGTTTGGCATTGTAATATAGTGCGAATAAAGATGTTTATAGGCTGATCACGAATTCAAAATTTGTTTGGTTTTCACTGCTTAAATTTGCTTTTCATATCAAATTGTAGTAAAAACTTGAGTTTAAGAAAAACTACAATTGTTTCTTTTTTTATACATATTCTTTTTAAACTACAACAGTAAAAACTACCACAATATCAAAAACAAACTTAGACATGAATCAACAAAACTAAATACTAAAAAAAAACACTACTGCTTCTCCTCTCACTATCGTTCACTACCACAAAGTTATGTATTTCTTCCTACAAATGTGCAGAATTTTCCAAATCAGAAGTATAGTTTACATTAAGCCCTTAGTTAGAGTTATAATTTGTTGTCAATGAAACTATAGAAACCTATGATCAAGGAGGAGAATGTTAAATTTATCCGGACAAGCTAAGAAGTTGTAGCTCCACTTGCATTAACATTCCTCCTCCTTTCAAGAGGTATTGAATTCAAATCTTTTCTTGGTAACATAAAAGATAACCTTCTCCAGACAATGCACTTCCACAAACAGAGGTGCACACTTTCCTAAGGAGCACGAGAGTTTTAGGATCATCAAGTTTCCATACTCAAGCATTACCTTCTTCTCATGCTCAAGTGACTTGAGCATCGATTAGAATTTATGATTTATTTTGGTTTTGAGGAGATAAATTCTTGTTTGCCTAAGGTGAGACATAGTCTTTTACAAACAAGTTCTTTCCACAATACTAAATGACTGAACATTAATAACGTTTAAAAAACGAAATTATCAAATGGAACATCTATGCCCGTCTTAGTCTATTTCTCATGAGGGATTGATAAAGAGAAACCTGAATAGAGTCAAAAGGTAAAATGGAGAGGAAAAAAGATGGACTTTAACTCATCCATCTAAGTTTTTGGCTATGAAGGGAGAGTAATGCTGAAACTTAATCTGCCTAGATTGGGAGAATTGTAAATTACAACTGAAAATGGATAAGAAGCAAGTCTTGATCCATCGTGGAAAGCAAAGAAAACACAGCATCAGTCCTCTCCCCATCTTTCCTACCAAGCACACCTTGTTTGTAATGCCAATGGTGTTTTTTAATGCTAGTTTTTCTGCCCCTTAAAAAATCAGAAGGGTCCTCAAAACGAGTATTGGGACAATGCTAAACATAATAAAATACTATAAAAAACCTTCATTACTAAAACGTAAAACAGTCAAGCAAACTCTGGTAGATGAATAAGGCGTATTTAGTAGGGATTATGATATAAGGAAGCTTAAATGAAGCTTTTGACAGTCCATTAGGAGAAAGATTGGGAAAGAAAGATTCACCTAGCTCAACCTTCAAAAACACTCCTCTCTCTCTCTCTCCCGGCTATGACTTTCTTCAATAGCAGGTCAAATCCAAAATTTAACTAAATCAAGCTTTTTAGCAATAAATAAATCTACATTGATATGAGCATACAGGCATCAAAAGTTACTAAGCTCAAAAGGAAATTGGATCGAAATACAAAATTTCAGGATTGAAGGTTGTCAGTTCTCACAATGAACAACCAAAAATCAGTAACCAAACTCTCTGTGACATTTGTTGCCAGCAATAAATTAGCCAAAACTATATATTTTATCAAGAAATTAAATCACAAATAAAAAGAAGGGAGTGTTGCCTAAATGTGTTTAAGAGTTATTTTGTTACGAGTACAAAATAGTTGATTTACTACAAATTCTGCAACACAAAAAGAAAAGGAAAGGACCACCTGAGGAAGAGACATGATCATTTGATGGCCTTCTGCACGGAATTTGTGGAGCTTCGAGGCAGAAAATCGCTCTTCATCTTCTTCTCTTGCTGCTGTTGTTCGAGGATTGATTTTCGCTCGATTTCTCTCCACTTGTTGATTCCAACTGTGCAAATAACTGCCAAATAAACCCCAAAAAAGTAGATTTTAACTAGATGACAGATAGATAGATTGTATGAATTAAGTAGCACTTACATCCAGCGCCGACAAAGTAGAGCAGACGGAGAACCTTAGGGCCGGCAGGGCCTGCCGCTGCCTCTTCTATTGTCATCTTCTCCAATCGTCCCCAAGGAATTCGCTTGTAGTGTGATCTCTAGTCCTCCTATACTGGACTCAGAGTCCTCCTATCAATTGTTTCTTTCGGTATTCGTTTTTATACGAGAGAGAGCGGAAGCGGAGCCTTTCTTTCTTTTTCTTTTTCTTTTTATTATTTTACTGCTCATAGTCAAACGACAAGTCGCTTTTTACGCATAAAACGACGTCTTTCTCTTCCTCAACGCAGCCTGCGGCCCCTAAACGATTGATCGCTGGAATTAGATCAAGAGGAGCAAAGAAATGGAGAGAAAATTAAAGATTGCTATCATTCATCCAGATCTTGGTATAGGTAAATTTATACTCCCCTTCTCTCTATTTTTTCAATTTTAGAAATTTGTTTTGTTTATTTATTTTACGAAGCTATTTCAATCGTGTGATATGTAAAAGAATTCAATGCTTGTATGGTCGAAGGAATTAAATAACCAGAATGAAGCTTCTTTTTTTTGTATATTAAAATGATTCATAGGTGGAGCCGAAAGATTAATAGTCGATGCTGCCGTTGAACTTGTCTCCCATGGCCACGATGTTCATATTTTTACTGCTCATCATGATAAAAACCGATGCTTTGAAGAAACTGTTTCCGGTAACTTGCGTTTATTTTCATTGTCTTCTCCTTTAAGGTCTGTTTCCTGTATTTGATTTGGATAAATTCAATGATGCACCTGATTCATATATATTGGCTGGCTGTACAGGTACCTTCCCGGTTACTGTATATGGTTCTTTCCTGCCTCGGCATGTATTCTACCGTTTTCATGCCTTATGCGCGTATTTGCGGTGCATTTTCGTTGCCCTTTGCGTGTTATTCCTGTGGCCATCTTTTGATGTTATATTGGCAGATCAGGTTTCTGTTGTCATCCCACTTTTGAAACTTAAAAAATCAATGAAGGTATTATATTCTATGCCTTTTATATGAACTGAACTGCTGTTTAAAGGTTTTAGCCTCAGGTTTCTTACACTCTAGTCCTGTATATCCAGGTGGTTTTTTATTGTCATTTTCCGGATTTGTTACTTGCTCACCATACAACTGTTCTCCGAAGGTTGTACAGGAAACCCATTGACTTTGTAGAAGAAATTACAACGGGTCTGTTCCCAATTTATCTGCCTTTTTTTTTCACCGGAAATATCTCTTTAGTGTTAACTTTGTTCCAGTTGAACCTACCAATTCTCATTTACTGCTCTTGGGGACTGCAGGCATGGCTGATATGATACTTGTTAACAGCAAATTCACTGCATCTACCTTTGCGAATACATTCAAGCATCTTCATGCACGGGGAATCCGACCTGCTGTTCTTTATCCTGCTGTCAACGTGGACCAATTTGATGAACCTCATTCTTATAAGTAACGAAAATTATTGTATATCTCTTGCATCTTGTAACTCTAGGCATGCTTTTGAAATGTCATAGAAGAATTTCTTTCATTGCATTTTTCCCACCAGTAGTTCAGAATCTTATTCTTATCTGTTTCATGTGGCATAGGTTGAATTTTCTCTCGATAAATCGCTTTGAAAGGAAAAAGAACATAGAATTGGCAGTTTCTGCCTTTGCCAGACTTCACAACCTTGAGGAACATGCCCTTCAAAGTCAAAAACTAAATGAAGCTACTTTGACCATTGCAGGCAAGTCTCAATCTGCTTCTTTCCTGGGTTACATTACTAAAGAATTTCATATATTGATGAATTTGGAAAATGGTGTTTGTACTTGGGATGCAGTGTTTTTTTTTATCCCCTTATGCTTGTTGCAGAAAGGGCCATGTACCTTCCTCTCTTGAAAAAAGAGGAAGGGAGGGACTGGGGAATGCATGCGCCTTCACTAAAGACTTTTAAGATTGAAATCACACTTTACATAATTACTTTTCAATTTTCTATTGCATTTTTTGAAAGGGTGGAATGGATAGAAAATATGTTATGAAGGCTGTGTTCTGCAAAATGCAGATATTCTTGTAACAGAGAGTGAAATATGCAAATTTTTTCATGAGATGACGAGATTTTTTTTTTTTTGAGATGGGGCTATTGGAATATTAACCTGATTTGTAGGGAAGACAAATTAGACGTGTTTAAATGGTAATACCACAACTTTGCTCATTAAGGGCTTGCTTGTAATTTGTCTTTCAGGTGGATATGATAGTCGACTGCGAGAGAATGTTGAATACCTGGATGAACTTAAACACCTGGCTGCAAGGGAAGGAGTCTCATCTCGGATTAGCTTCATTACGTCCTGCTCAACAGCTGAGAGAAATAAACTTCTTTCACAGTGCCTGTGTGTCATTTATACTCCAAAGGTCTGATCCCTTTCACTTGTCTATAACATGATCATACTTTGAGATGAAAAGAGGGTTTTATATTAGTTGTTCAATAAGTGTAGGATGAGCACTTTGGCATCGTCCCATTGGAGGCAATGGCAGCCCATAAGCCTGTAATTGCATGCAATAGTGGGGGCCCTGTGGAGACTGTTAAGGATGCAGAAACAGGATTTCTTTGTGACCCTACCCCTGAAGATTTCTCTTTGGCGATGGCTAAACTCATTCAGGATCCTCAGATGGCAAGCAGAATGGGTGGAGAGGCCAGGAAGCATGTTGCTGAGTCATTCTCAACAAAAACTTTTGGCCAGCATTTGAATCAATATCTCATGAGCATTACTGGCAGTAAAGAAGATTGAAAATAGCCAAGGTAGCTGGAATCTTTTTATTGACCTAATACGAGATCGTTTGCCAGACTTAAATGTTGCCACTTGATTAATGGTTAGAAAGAAGGATAATTTTGATAATCATCTTTTACATGATTAAGCTGTAGAGGCAAAGCGAATTCAAACTCAGAATGGATTTATTACGACTCTCCTTTACAAGCTTTAGGTTTCATAGATAGATGTTGCTGATTTGGCCAACTGTTGATGCCTGCTGCAAGCAGTACATGCTGCAAACGCATCACTAATTGAATTACGATATGCCGCCAAGTCTCGCTCCTCTTCAGAACTAAAGCTTTTGTTCCTGTTTAACAAAGAAGCAGCTGCTCATTTTTATTTATTTATTTTTTCAATTCTAGTTTCAGAATCAAATAATACATTGGTAAGTCGAGCAAATCGTGACTGGTTGCCTTATTTGGAGACAGATGTTTCCAAACAAGGTAGAAGAAAACTGAGTAGCTTCATCGGTGAATATGGTTTGCTCGTTCCCAATTGCTTGCATTTTGATTTGTTTTTTAAAATTATTTTTTTATATTTTTAAAATGTTTTAATATGTTGATATTAAAAATAATTTTTAAAATAAAAATTAAAGAAGTTGAAAATCCTCGTCATTGCATTGCAGGACAATTTTTGCATTACAATTTAAACGGTACCTGCAAGCAAGTCTCCTTCATACAGGAGGATGGCTGAATGCTTATGCAAAGGTAGGTGATAATTCTGCTATGATTTTTGACTAATTAGCTAACCAATTATTAGTAACTGTTAATTATTTTTTCTTTTCAACAAGAAACTATAATCGAGAATTGAATTGAATTAAAAGTAGAGCCAGGCGGTTGTTTCAAGATTTCAAACCTTGAAAAAAGTATATCTACCACACCACACGATAACAAGAATAGATTTAAAAAAAAGGAAAATATAAATTGAAAGTAAAAAAAATAAATAAAGCAAGTAAAAGTTGTAAATAAAGATAAATTGAATATAATGTGGAAAAAAATTGCATGGGATTAAATATCTTTTCAAGTAGTTGAATGATCTATTTATATTGGTACAATATTTAAGTTCTATTTAAACCTCAAATTCTACTCCTATATAGATTCTTTATATTAGATGTGATAACTTATTTTTTAACCCCCATTTCTAACATATTTTCAAAATAATAAATTAAGAATAATAATAAAAAAGAGATGAGGGAGTGAAACGATAAATAAAAAAGAAAAAAGAGGCTAAGATGACAATAAATCAAATAATATAATGAAAGATCATGCATATAAGGTAAAAATAAATAAATAGAAGAATTAAGCAAAATTGAAAAAATATAAAGAGATCCTAGTTCAAGCAATCAATAATATAAAGATTTAATATTATTTTTTCAATTTAGGTTTTTTCTGTTTTTAAAGGAGTCCAATATAAATAAAGGATACCATATAGAGAAAAAGACGAAAAAAAAAAACTAGCACCTTTTCACCAATAAAAAAAAAAGAAGAAAATTCCCTATAAACATCAAAAAAAAAAAAAAACCTTGTTGATTAAAAAATAAAAACCTTGAATATCTCCTTTATTATCTTCTCACAATAAATGTCATTGACACCACTGCACCCTAACGTTGACTAAGCCATATCAAGCTACCACCTTCTATTTTTCTCTTCATCACAATGCTGATAAAAATCTCCTCTCATTCTTAGCCACAAACATTATAATCATTTTTTTCTCCTAATCATTATCAACATTTTTTACTCCTAATCAAAACTTGACTACCTTTCTAGCCACCACACTAAATGAGTGATATAACAATAATATCCCCTCCTTCTCGCGCCTGGATCAACTCGATCACAACATATTGATTTATTGAGTCACTTGACCCTACATCGTCAGCGAGTGAGAAGACACACCGCAACCTAGATCACCTATCCACGTATAAGACCCATGCATCATTATCAATGATCCAACTTCCAGGAGCTTCCAATCGACTCTAGTTGTTTTAGTTTATTTTGATTGATTATATATATATTATGAATTTGGGCTTGGCTTGATTGATGTGTGAATTTGTTCTTTTTGTTGTTTTTTTGTTGATTTAGGTATGTTGTCTAATTTACTTTTTTCATAACTCAAAGTCGACCTAAAAGTTGTAAATCCTTATTAAGTTTCTCCTCGAATATCACATTAAGGGTAAATGATTTTCGTATTGTAAGTATTAATGTAGCATATATATTTTTGTTTGTTGTTCTTTTTGTGTGATTTATGTTTTTTTTTTTTTGTAAAATTGATTTGGGAATTGTAAATCTTAATTAGGTTGTTTTTTTTTTATATCCTTATTAGATTTCTCCTCGAATATCACATTAAGGGTAAATGATTTTCATATTGTAAGTATTAATATAGCATGTATATTTTTGTTTGTTTTCCTTTTTGTGTGATTTATGTTTTTTTTTGTAAAATCGATTTGGGAATTGTAAATCTTAATGAGGTTGTTTTTTTTTTTTGGATATCGCATTAAGGGTAAGTGAATTTGTGCATGTAAATATCTATGTCAACGTTTTTTATTTGGTATTCTTTTTTTTTTTGTATTTTTTTTCTTATAACTCAAAATTAGCCCAATAAATGTAAATCCAAATTAGGTTATTACTCGGATATTGCATGGTAAATGGGTTAATGTGATGTTTGTGAATCTCATTTTGTATTTCCCTCATTTAATAAATAAAGTGATTTTGGATTGAATCTACACAGTCTTATATAGCAAATGGTGGCCTTCAAGCTTATTTTGAATATAATTAAAGAAAACACTAAAGCCCAAGCTCAATTAATAAGTTTGACCATGACACAAGAAAATAGGCCAAAGCCTAATGAACCATGAACATCCACTTAGGTCCAAGTTCCGTGTTCAAAAAGTGAGGATTAAGCCTTGTTAAGAGGCCCAAGTCTCAAATCACTACTCTAAACCTTATTAGTCTCATATCTTCAATAACCAAAACATGTATACTAGTTTAGTTAAATATTAGCATGCATGCACAATAAGTACTTTTTATCATTAAAAATAAACATAAAGTAGCTTACCTTAAATATGATGTTTTAGGATGATTTTAATCTCTCTTTTTTTTAGCATAATTAACCCTTTATCTACAAAAATTTAAAGATTAGTTAGAATTCTTAGTTACCATTAAATTATATGGTGATTTCTTTTTTTTAGTTTTACCCTTGTTACATATAGTTCACAGAGATGCCTCATGCGACATAACGGCGACTCTGTCGAGAATTCTTTTTAGGACCAAGCTTTGTTTGCTTGATTTTATGATAATATATGTTGTTGTGCTTTGATTCATGCTTTGAATGTCTTTGTTATGATTATTTATCTAAATTAATCATTATATGCTTATTGTTTGATTTTATGTAAATGTTTTTGTGTACTTGTATTTCATACGCCCTATCCTTTGATCTGGGTTAGATATGGAGTTATGTTCATGCATCCAAAACACTTTTCTTTTCCACACACATTTTTTTTTGTTACACTAGGAAACTAGTGATGTCCCAATAAGTTATTGACTTAGGCAACACTCGTGAAACCATCAAATTCTTATAGATAGACTATTTGATCGCAATCGGTAAACCAAAAAAGCTTGGTTCTGATCAATACTCTTTCACCTTGTAGGTCTCGATTCAACCTATTAAAGTCTATTAATGAGCAATGAGGGACCTTTTTAGAAGCAATTTAGTTAGTCAACCTACCCATAATGACTAGAACTTTCTCTTAGGGTTTCTCTCTATATTGTTATATTCAATTAAAAAAAAAATTCCATGTGAATATTTATTTTATGTAGGTTATTTTATAATTTTTTTTAAAAGAAACAAATAGAAATAATATTTCAAAATTTCAATCGTCCCAAATTCATAGAGAATTAAAAGAAATATCTTTTAAAGCAAAACTACTAGAAGAATATAGAACAAATAAAAAACAAGATAGTTAAAATTACTAGCTTGCTTGAACAAACCCTTCAAACTAGGTCATCTTAGAAAGGGTCCTCCGATAAAAATAATACTATAGAAATGTGCACTTTATAACACATCCCTATGACTCCTGAAAATTAAGACATATCACATGGAACATGAAAGTTTGAGTAGTGTTGTCTTGACCTAGTTTATATGGAAACAAAATTAAGAAATGGACAAATCTCGCTAATATAAGTTTAACATGTAAGTGGCCCGAAACAAGTTTGTTTTTCAAAGTATGAAGAAAGGAAATAATGAGTTAATTAAGGAATACACTCTAAGATGGCGTTGAATGACAACATGAATTCACCCTTCTCTATTAGAGAAAGAGATTATATCTAATTTTGTTAACTCATTTAAATTTCTATACTTTGAATGCTTGATTGGTAATTTGTTAGCCCATTTCATGGATGTAGTGACTATAATAATAATATAAAAAAAAGTTTGAGCAAAGCTTGAAATTAGGTAGGATAAAAAATTTATCAGTAAAGATTGACATCAAGTTGAATGATGTATAAAAAAAATATCCCTCAAATTAGGAATCTTGACTATAAACACTTTAATTTATCCTTTTAATATCTCATCTGGGAAACTCAAGCATCGTTTAGTATGTAGCATTGTCAGTTTCTCAAGTGCCATTATCTAAGATTGATATACCTCTTTCCTTGACTAACTCGGTTGAAATAAAAAAAATTGATCACTCAATTGATGCTCGGTTTGGCAAAATTGAATGAAATTTTATTGATATAAAATAATTAGAGTAATTGGGATCGAGTTTGAATAATAAACAAATATACAAGCTCTTTTTTCTTTCTAGAATAAAGGATTAAGTTGCACCGGTAAGGAAATGTTCAACTCAATATTTTCTAGTCACTCAATATTTTTTTTCAATTTGATCATTTCATATTGAGTTTATTTGGGATTGGACTTATCTATGTTTTTTGGTTGCTTAGATATGGAGATCCTGTAATGTCGAGTAAAAATTTTGATCGACGGTTGATGCTTAATTTTCTAAAATTAAATTAAATTTTACTAATTTAAAAAAATTAAAGCTTGAGAGACCAAATTTGAAAAAAAACTATATATGGGACTTGATCCAATAGATAGTGGCAAAATGGCTAACGCATGCATTACAAATGCCAGCACATAATCCATTGAGCTTTGACAGTGTGTGCAACTTTCTCCGGTGTCAAAACACCTCTTTCCTTGGTAGTGTTGGAAATGACTTATCGAGGCCTTTCGAGCGGCACATCACGTGTAATCAGTAGAGGTGCATGATGACCCTTTTTTCTTTTTTTTTCTCCTCTATTTTGTCTCTTTTATCCTTGGTTTTCGCATGCATTCTCTCCAAAATAGAAAAGGTCCTGTCATTTTATTTTAAGTCAAATTTAGTTATTTTTTTATTGCTATTTGTTTTGTTTTGGATCTCCTTCGTAATTGAATTTGTCTTTAATTTCATCTCTAATCATCAAGTTGATTAAGAATTAGATTTTGTGATTTTTTCTGGTTTGTCTTCTATAGGGTAACCCTAGTTTTAAGACACGAGTCATTCTTTTGATTGATATTTGTTTTATTTTGGATCTTTTTTTAATTAAATTTGTATTCATTTTCACCCCTTATCATTAAGTTGATTAAGAATTGGATTTTGTTATTTTTTTCTAGTTTGTCTTCTATAGGGTAACCCTGGTTTTAAGACATAAGTCATTGGTTTGGAAGGTTAATCCGGGTTATCTTTAGTTTTTTTTTAGGTTCTTTTTTAAAATTGATTTTTTTCAATTTTATCCTTTAACATTGAGTTGGTCGAGAAATGGGCTTCATAATTTTTTCACTTTTTTTTGTTATTCTAGTCTCATGACTTGGGTTATAGTTTTAGCGGTTTAACCCGAGTTAATTCAGGATTTTTTTTTCATAACTTTTTTTTAGATTGAATTTTTTTTAAGTTTCTCCCTTTAACAATGGGTTGGTTTGGGAATCGAGTTTCGTATTTTTTATATTTTTTTATAGTGTTATCTCAATCTTATAACTCAAGTTAACTTGGGTTTTTTTTTGTCCTTTTTTAAATTGATTTTTTTTTTAATTTTTTCCTTCAATATTGGTTTGAAGAAAATTGAGCTTCAAATTTTTTTTTATTTTACTTTTTATGGAGTTATCTCATTCTTATGACCTAAATTGTGTGTTTGGCAATTTAACATAGGTTAACTTGGATTGTTTTTTTTTTGTTTTTTTTTTAAATCAAATATTTTGTTCTCATTATGCCCTTCAACATTTTGTTGACCAGCTGCTTTTTTATTCTTAAATGACTTAAAATATGTTTTGGATGTTATTTTATTAAATTTTATTTAATGTTTTTCTTAGTTATCAAGTAAGATTGTAGAGACCTTTTTAGAATATTGATAAGATATATTTTTATAATATTGACAGGTGTTAATTTTGTGCAGGTAATCATTGTCAATTTGTTTTGTTTAGTTTGGTTAATTAATTGTTGTTGTCTTTTTTCAATCATGTTATCAAATTAACCAAGTTTATCAAACCAATTGAGTTTATGATTCAAGTTTTGGATTTTTCTTATTTCTTTAAAATATGTTTGTAGCGCTTAAATATTTTTTCTATATGTTACAAAAAAAAAATTGATCAACTCATAACACAACGCTGGCCACCAATCTAGTATAAGCTATTTTGCTTGCCACTATGCCTAACTACAACCAATCCAAAGAGGTCCATGAACAAATATAAATGCAATATGATTGTATATCTAAGTAATTAATCACCCTAAACTTAATTTATTCTTGAAT
>Ga0325410_1003113_pt1 | contig 18644 bp, 11 predicted proteins | sample PopdelMetagenome_16_FD_206182 | JGI IMG/M metagenome (GOLD analysis project Ga0325410, IMG submission 206182) | Populus deltoides microbial communities from Bellville, Georgia, United States - Xylem-PdIQD-R3 | ecosystem: Host-associated > Plants > Phyllosphere > Stem > Wood/Secondary xylem... | reverse complement strand
CTAGACTGATCTTAAGCTTATATGGTGTCAAAGTTACAAACCTATCATGTCCCTTTTGTGGGACAAAACCATTAGGCCAATACCTCGCATGGCTGTTTGAAATACCCTCAACATTTGTTGAAATATAAGGCACCTTTGATATTTTTTTGAAGTTTGGTTAACGCATATTATATATATATATATATATATATATATGAATGAAAGGAACTTTGCTACAACTGTTGAATTATTTAAAATGCAAACATGGTTGCAGTTGTTGTAGATTCATATACAGATGTGCATCAAACGACTTAATTCTCAGATTTCTTGAAGGACCAGCTGATGGCTTTCCTGGCATACATCCCAAGTACCACAACAGATAAAATAAACAGAACCAGGTTCACCAATTTTCTTGGCTTCGTCATGTCCATGACCAAACCACTAAAATCCTTCCTGTAATTTTCTATATTTAGTTTCTGAGCTCCACTCACGAGTCCTTTTGCTGCTTTATCTTTATCCATCTTTGTAGGTTGCTGTGCCTTTTCCTGTGGTGGCTTCCCATCCAGCGTTGATGATTCCACCGGCGGTTGCTCGTTTTCCTGTAGCTCAGCATCATCTGGAACAATTAGTTTAGGATGCTTGACATAAAGGATTCCCTTTCCATACCTTGCTGAGATCTCCTTATGGTTATAATTTGATGAAGGAGGAATCTCCTTGAGGAAACAGCTCCATCTATTGTCACTGAGTTGGCGTTCTCCACTTATCCTTAGAACACGCGATGAGCTTACTTGAACTTTTATCTGTTCTTTCTCGAAGCCTGTAGGAAAACCAAAACATGACAAGTAAAATGTTAGATTTGCCTTTCTCTGGAATTCTGTGTTAAGAATTGCACACGGATCGAGAGAGAAAAAATCCCACAAGGAAATTCATAAATTCATTCAAAAGCTTATGTATGGGATGAGATATCAAAAATATTTTTATATTATTTTCTAATTTTTTTTAAATTTAAAACTTTCATAGGTCGGCTGTAACATTATGTTTAATTTTATTTATTTGATTAGATAAAACAAGATAATGAGATTTAAATTTTTAACTGTTTTGATGATTAAAACTTTGGTTGAATGAGATTCTAAAAATAATTTTATATTATGATTGCAGTAAATACTATTTGCTATGCTCAACATTTCCAGGCTAAAATGACAAAACTCATTTCATAATTTTGTTCTTAATTAATTATTCTTGAAAAAAAAAGAAAAAAAAAACTAGACTAAACTGGAGAAAAACTAAAAAAAATAAAAATTAAGAAGCCGAGACCTGGCAGGAGGACTCGCAGAGTGTCAACTCCAAGCTCTCGATCCCATTCCATTTTTGGTTCAAACTCTTCGTATACACGTCCTGCAGCAACTGCACCAGTACCCCTTGGATTTGATTCCATTTTTGGTTCAAATTAACTCTTCGTATACACGTCGTGGAGCAACTGCAACAGTAACCCTTGGCTTTGATTCCGTTTTTTAGCCTTTGTTTGTTTTCAGATTTTGTTCAGATATCTCTGATGATGAGCGGAGAAGAGCTATGGATTCTTGGTTTTTATGCAAGAGAATTTATATAAATAAATTTGATTGCTAGAAGCCTTGTGTGTTCTGTTTATTTGTTGCTTTGGACAATGCTATTCTTTGTGTAATTGGTATGCCATTGTTTTAGATTTATTCCATTCAAATTGTTTCCATGGCTTCAAGTATGCTTTGTTTGGCAATATAGAGTTGGTCACTCCATGCGTAGGCAAATCGCAAAAGGGAAACTTTTTCTAGGGTTAATTAGCTCAAAGAAAAGATAGAAGATTGTGCCCAATTAGTTGCAAAGAAAACTCGATTTATGGGGAAAAAAAGGAAATATTTTTTTCAAAAATATTAGTTGTATGGAAATAATCATACAATCTCCCAAAACAATCACAATAAATTTTTTTTTTGATAGGATTAATTTGCATTTAACTAGTATAGTTAATATATCTTTTAATTTTTTTTATGATACTCACCACTAAAATGAAAGCAAAAACATTTTAGTTTACACTTGATTATCATGTAAGATAAAAAAAAAATAGAGATAGTGAAAATAAAAATATATTTAATTAAAAAACAAAAACATAAAATAAATATATTTTTAAAATAATTTTAAAATGCATTTTTATTCTTTTAAAAGAGGAAAAATCAGGAAGTCCATGCATATCTCTTTTATTCTTATTATTTATGTTTTTTTTCTATTTAGAAACAGTAATTAATTAAATGCTATGTTTTTTTAAATATTGGTTAGTTGTTTACCTACCACTATTTTTTTTCCTACAATTTAATTATGGTATTTCCCATTTCATTAAACCAATTTTTGCATACTATGATTAAATCCTAAATCTTCTAAGAGATTGAGCCCGAGACCTTCAGAATTAATCTTAAATCTTAACCATTGGCGTTTTCACTTAGCTCTTAAAAAAAAAAATCATTTTTTTCACTCAAATTGTATGATGGGCCGACAGGTAGTCCATCCCGATGGTCATGGACTTAGACCCAAGCCCACCAATAAAATCTTAATTAATTATGAACCGGATTCTCACTCATCAAAATAATCAAAAACCTAGCCCAGCCCATCTCGTAATTTTTTAGCCCTTTTAAAAGAAAAACCAAAATAGAGGGAAAAATAAATTCAGAGACAGAAAGGGAAACAAATTTCCTTTCGATTTATATCTCGGCGGCCTGCAATTTCAAAAAAACAAAAAGAAAGAAAAGAAAAGAAAACTGAGCCGCCGCCGCCACCGCCAGCAGCAGCAGCAGTGGAGAGTCTGAGAGAGAGTGTGGGCGAGATCGAGAGGAATTAAAATGGCAGTCGACACGAATTTCTCTTCATTCTTCGACAAATTAAAACTACTAAAAGAAGATCCACTGATACTCCCTCCCAAAACCTGGGAATCAATCCCTTCCCAAAATGCCCCTACTTCTTCTTCCTATTTCCCCCCCCAACCACCGCCACCACTCCTCCACCACTCTCCCTCTCCTTCCCTCTCCGTAAGTATCGATTTATTTTTCCTGATATTTCTATACAAATAATTAATAATCTGATTTTTTTCTTTTATTTTTTTAGGAGGAAAGTTTGGTGAGGCTAGCATTGAACGCACTGCAGGGTTCAGAATCGGCTCTTATCAGTATCGAAAAGCTCTCTGCTGTGTTCATATCCGAACCGGCTGATCGGACTTACCATACAATTCCCAATCTATGGAACCGGTCTACCAGCACACACGCATTGGGGAAGTTTCTGACCTCCACTGCTCGTTCCGGTTTCGTAATTTTTCTTCTCCGTAAATTTGTAGATTATTTTAACAATTTTAATCTCGAAGCATATTTGGGCGCGGCGTCTTCTTATAGTTTAGTTAATCAAGCGTTTAGTGTTGCGGTAGGGAAGGTTTTAGAAGGGTATATGAGTGCGCTTGGTACATTATATGCTTCGATAGATTTGAGGCGCTCCTCGAAGAGTAATGGTGTTGATCTTAAGAATTATAGAATGTCGTGCTTTACGAGTGTGGTGCATTCTGAAGTTACATTGTTGGAGGTGTTTTTGCATACAAAGGAATTGAGGACTCAGGTTGAAGTGCTTGGGAATGTGTGTAATGTTCAAAGTGTAGCTCTTTGTTTCTTGGAGTCTTCGGTTGAAGAGTTGACTGCGAAAGCAAGCTTGGAGTTTTGTAATTTCTATAGAGGAGGGGATCTTCTTACTTATTTGTATAGGCAACTACAGGTCAGGTTAATTAAAGTTTTTTTGTTTTCGCCTGATGGTATCATTTGCAAGTGATTGTCTATTCTGCAATGTAAGTTATTAACTCTTTTGCTTGTGTTGCAAAATCTGATAAAGGTTTAAACTCAATGATTTTAGTAAAAATATGAGGTAATTGTGAACTATGGTAAATCCATTGCTCAAATGCTACCATTGTTGCGTCATCTTTGTGAATGGAGGTGTTTTGGTGGTTACCTTGCTTTTTGCTGCTGAACCTTTGAAGTTTTATTTTGTTGAAAATTCTTCCAGATTGCTTCCGGGTTTTGGATATTTTTTTTGTTTCTTAAATTGTGAAAGCATATTTTCACATTTCTTGTGGTTTTGCTAAAACAATAGTTCTTACCAATACTTTTTTTTAGGTTGCTGATCCTGCTCACCGTGCTCTGCTCAAGTTCCTGTTTATTCGCTCATGTCAACCATATATTGGATTTATAAGATCGTGGATATACGAGGCAGAGATTAGTGATCCGTACAAGGAATTTATGGTAGAATATGCTGATAATCTATCTCCTCATCCACATTACAAAGGTGGCATCCCTATCGACTTTGTGTTGGCAAGTATTCAGGTAATGTCTTTAATCCAAAAAAAAAAAAAAAGTACTAGGAAAATGCAGTTTATATTAACATTCCTACATTGAATTTGAAGACTCTATTGAGGTGCTGTAAAAGTAATCTTATCTGATATATTGTGGAATCTGACTAGAAATCCACTGGATCTTGGGACATTAAAACAGAGTTGGCTCTGATAAAAAAAATATATTTATATCAAAATCTAACTATTTCAATCCAATGACAGATTTGGGACTAGTTAGTTGGGAAAATATTTAAAGAAATATTTTGCGTTAGTATTTTGAGTTGTTGATTCTCATAATGTGAATTTTCTCATTGATCAAGAAAGTCATTTGGGGTACTCAATCGAATTCAGGTTGAAACTAGGTTCAGGCCCAAGCTTTTGATATGTGTTATACTCTGAATATTTTGTGTTAAAGTAGATTCTCATAATATGGTTGGGTACTGTTTACTTCATGAGCAGGACAGGGTTGCTGTTCCTTGTTTTCTGAAGGACTTTTTTATTCCAATTGTCAGAGCTGGTCAGCAGCTTCAAGTGCTAAAGAAATTGCTTGAATTATGTAATTATGTCGGCCCTGAAGAGTATACTTGTGAGGATTTGCTTCCCAGTTGGAGGGGATATTTAAGCAATCATTTGTTTTCTGCATCTCCATTGACTTTCAGTAAAGGATATCTAGAAGCCATGGTAATTGCAAGGAACAATTATTATGAAAACATGCTAGAGAAGATAAAAAATCTGTCGTCGAAGTTGGAATTTAGGCATCGGCAGGTAATAGTTTTGTGATCAGAACTCAATTTCCTTGATATTCTTTTTTTTTTGCATTCTGCTGTCATTGATGGTAGAAGATTGAAATTTACTATCTCGATACCCTTTCTCTTGCCTTTATATCTTGCTTTTTGCTATATAGTGAAAATGCCAGTTTGCTTGGCATTTGGGATGGGCTATTGTTATGACTTCAATTAATGGTGAAGAAAGTAAAAATAAAATCAATATTGTTACTCATAACTGGTAGAACCATGATCCATAATGTCTAGCCCCCTCTTGGTTCCATCCTTATATAAAATAAATATATTCACTGGTAGTTATATGCTTTACAGTTTGATAGTTTTCCAGAGGGGAAGATTCTGTCATGTTCAGTAGGTGATTGTCATGCCTATATGCTTTTATAGAGGCTCTTTTTGCTGCCTTGCTTTTATGATAATCATTCAATAGGTGATTTATAAATTTCCATTTTTCAGGTAGTTCCACATGGCACTATATCTATTGCCTTTGACAATGGTGAAGGAAGTTCAAAGAATGCAGTTTCACATATGTTTTTTGACAGGTTGATTGTCCATCAACATCTGTTAAATATGTGCAGTGTGTATATTTGTCTGTTATGCGCTTGAAATTCACTTAACCATGTCATCTTGAGAGTGCTTGGAGTGTCACGAGAGTGTAACTTGTATTGCATTTATTTCATCATTTATCATTCTTGCTTTTATCAGTCATTTTTCTTTTCTATTTTTTTGTTATGTCCACTGATTTTTTGTGTTTCTGTGCTTCTAGGGCTGTTGATAACACCGATTTTGATGACTCTAGCACAAGTGATGAGTTCTATGTGTTGGGTACATCTGATTCATCTGAATGTTCATCTTTAAGTGGGTCTGAAGAGCAAGCTGAGGCTGAGCAGCTAATTGAGCTGGGTAATGGTTTGGTTGGAGATGAACAGAGATACTTATCTTCCTTGAGGTTTTCCATGAGTAGCCCAACTGATACTGCATTGCGAAAGCCCACTCAAAGTGAAATTTCACGTGACATTGAAACTGACTCACGTAAAAATAGTGAAGAAAACAATTTTGTTGGCCATTTCATGTGTGTTTATGATAAGAAAAGAACTTCGAGTCATGAATTTCCACCCCCTGATTCAGAGGAGTCAAATTCATCATGCATGTTTGATAATATAGATAGTGTAATTGGTAAGGGCTGGCAGCTTGACCTTCCAAAAAATTCTGTTTACAATGACAAATGGCACAGCTTTTATCCATGGTCAGATCATTGTGACTCTGTCCAAGAAGCGAGTAAAACAAATATGGGAATTTTGAAAGCAGATCTACCATATTTTACCCATATGACTTCTGCTAAAGATGTTTTAATAGAGAAAGCCTCAGGAGCTGATCAACTTAAAAACAGAAACTCTACTTCAAGTTTATTTGCATTACAGCCATGGAAGGTTAATTACCACTCTAATTTTCTAAGTAGAAACCCAATGTTGAAAAACAATGCCTGCTTTCACCTTGTAACCATGCCCAAAGAGAAATGCAGCACAGCATATGGACCATCTTTACCTTGCTTTGACTTTTCAACTGTTGAAGACCCTTGTAAGGCATCTGTAGAAAAGTTCACTGCCAGTTTCCAACATGAATTTGGGTCTCAGGTTCCGCTGCATATTACTTCTCCAGCTACCAGTGGTAAGAGTCATGATAAGGGTAAACAAGGCTGTGATGGAGAAGCTGTCTTGTTTGATAATGCCAGAGCATGTGTTAGTGACTCGTCAGTACACTTGAAAGAACAAGATAAAGAAGCTGTTGTTTCAACAAATGGTTGTGGTGGGACTAGTTGGCAGAGCCTGCTTAAGAGTTTTAGTTACACTGAAAATGAAAGTGTTTGCGATCACAGGGAGAGTTTGTCATCCATGTTCGAGATTCCACTCGATTTTGTCATCGACAAATGCTTGCTGCAGGAAATCTTGCTCCAGTATCCTTTTACAATTATTTCCCCTTTATTCAGTCGTTAGTATATATGAATGTGCTCTAGATGCAGTGCAAAGATTAATCTGATACTGTTTCAGTTTTTTACCTTTCCTCCCTCCTTTTATGAGCCCTATACTCTTTCTTGACATGGCTTCCCAAAAGCATATTTGTTTGTAAAGGACCACCTGCCTTTTACATTAGCCTCTCACTGTATTTCATCATTGTCTTTTGGTATTTTGTTTCTGCTGTGTATGGATTTCGAGGCATTTATTTATGAGGTTTGGTGCTTGTTTTTTCTGTGTGGTTTAAAGAGGCTGTAAGAATAGAGTTTTCCAAGGGACCCAATTATTGAATTATTTTTTAACCTTTTGAGCTTTTGAATTGGTGTCCTTTTCTTTAGATTTATAAATGGGAAATCATAGATTCCTTTCCTTGGTGGCCTTTGCGTGGTCCAATTGTAAAAAAAATGATCTTGCATCCTGAGAGTACAAGTTCATATAATGAGAGCAGTCACTTCATGCAAAAAATGATAAAGGATAGGGCTTCTCAAATTCTCCCTCTTAGTAGGACTCATTTTGTGGGGTTCATATCTAGGTGAAAAGCTAACAGAACTCTTTACTTCCCTTGTCTTTGAGCATGTATTGGATGTTTGTCCAGTGGTTTGGAATCATGAGAGAAGCCTTTGAATAGTCTTTTTTGAGACCTGCAATTATCTAATTCAAATCAGAAACCTGAGTAAGTTCTTGAGGGTTTCTTGTTGGAACTGATAATTGATTTCTCGTAAGCAATCTTAATGAAATGGAATACAATGGAAGTTCTCTGATGTTTGGAAGAATCAGTGCATGCTTTAGAAAAGGTGTTGCTGATTTAGTCTTTCCTTCTCATCTTTCTTCTTTCTGTTTCTCAGCATTATATATCATGCATATCCTTTCTGATTTCATGCTTAACACGGTGCCTTTAGGAGAGAATTCAATTTTGAAAAACAAAATTTCCCTTAATGATGCTAGATATAAATATGTCAGCAGGCTTGCTATTAAGCTGCTTGAAGAGGGTTTTGATTTGCAAGGACATTTACAGGCTTTGCGGCGGTACTACTTCATGGAATCAGCAGACTGGGCAGATTTGTTCATCATGTCCCTTTGGCATCATGTATTTCTGTCTGCTAATCACTTTTAACGTTTTACTATTATGGTAATTTGATTCAAATACCAGAGCTTCTGATCTTTTCCTTCCTTTTTACATGAAACAACAGAAGTGGTGTGTTGCCGAGGCTGAGCAGAGGGTGTTAGAAATTCAACGGTTCCTTGAGTTGTCAGTTAAGAGGTCATCATGTGAACGAGACCCTAATAAGGATCGGTTGTTTGTCTACATGAAAGGGAATGACACAATGCCCCTTTCAGCATTTACAATTGGTAATTGTTTTCATTGCAGTTTAAGTGCTAAGAGACTGACAAGTCATTTCAATTATGTTTAGTTTTCATTTTTTTTCTTTCCGAAAAGAAAAACATGCACCTACTTTGCACCATACTTGTGTGCTCTGGAAGACATTGGTACCTTAGTCTTAGCGCACCTTGAGTCTTAAGTAGAATGTTCTGAATATGATTTAGGCTTACTACTGTGAACTCTTTTTTTATTATTTCAGTTTGTGCTAATATTGACCTTGTCAATGATGGCAGGAGTGCATTCCTTCAATTTTTTGGGTTTGGGTTACCGAGTGGATTGGCCAATTAGCATTATTTTGACTCCAAGTGGATTGAAAATATATGCTGAGATATTCAGTTTTCTGATACATGTGAAGCTTGCTGTTTTCTCTTTGACTGAAGTATGGCGCTCACTGAAGGTATTAATACCCTGATAATGTCTTAGTTTGTCTTGTAGATTAGCAGGGGGCTTCATTTTCCTTTGCATGGACTTGTTGGGGGGGTTTTGCATTGTTTTTGAAAGACAGGATGAATTGGTACTTTGTGATCATTCTTAGTTAGACAACAAATCTAACGGTTGGCTGTCAACCGCAACAATACCTGTGGGGTTTTTCCCTAGAGTCTCAGACTGATCATCTTGCATAAACTGCTCTTGATTATTATATTTCAAAAAATACCCGTATGTTGTTGCAACTACTTTATGGATTGCTTAGAAATAAATTTTTTTAAGATCCAATGATAATTGAACTACTGTTGCACCATATTTATCTTATCTTTGTTACATTGTTCTCAGAGTTTCTGAGTTGCTCAACTGCTTGTCTGTATGGTCCTTTTATGTAGTTAATTCTATGTGTTTATGAAAGAATGGTGCATCTTTGAAACATCACTTAAAACTCAAGTCTTCTATCCTTTTTTGGATGGAAGTAAATTAAGTGTTTTAAATTAAATTTTCAGAGATCACAGAAGCATGTAAGTTTTGAGAAGGTTGATTAAATCATCCATATAAGAATCAGATAGTAAATCAGCTTCTTGGTGTTTGATTTTGAATTATGGAAGCTAATGGAACTGAATTGGCATTGTTTGTAATTTTATAACACGTCACCTATGTTTTACAGGATATGATGCACATGGTGACCCGAAATCATTCTACAACACAAGAACACGGAATTCGCCATCTTAACATTTTGATAAAGATGAGGTACTCAGAACTCTTTCTTTCTTATGTAAATTTTATGACATTTATTTCCTTCTGATGCCAGAAGGTGCTTTTACTTAGTTGATAATGATAATAATGGCATTGTCTTCAAGTATATATGCTTTTGTATTAATTGTTGATTATCTAATGATGATGATGATGAGAACATGGAAAGTTTTTAGAGCACTTGGTTATGTGAAAGTTGCATGAAATGTCAAAATGCTGTATATCAGTCGAAACTTCTGCTGGTTTAGCGTGATTTTTTTAGGATGCTATTTTTAGCTTAGAAGGTAGTTTTACATTAGGCCTGAAGTTTTATACAAAGAAGTATATTTACTCCTCTGTTCCATGACAGGCACCACATCAATCATTTTATATCTGCATTGCAACAGTATGTCCAGTCACAGTTATCTTATGTGTCATGGTGCAAGTTTCTCCACTCCCTAAAGTATAAGGTTTGAAGCAACTTACTTTCACTTCTTTTTTTTCCAGTCCATGATATATTTCTTTGGCTTCACTAGTATGTGTGCTGCTGATATATATTATTCCCGCATACTTTACGTGGTGGTTGAATTTATGGTTTACTGCTGAAAATGATTGTGGAAAACAATTTAATGTTATTTCCAATTTCTAATTTTCCATTGGATTTTGAGGCATTATACTTAGGTTTTAACTTGCATTTCTCCTTTACTGTGATGTGGCATATCTGTAATATGAATTTAGGACAACTATCTAACTTATTCAATGTGGAAAATTTGAAATCAAAATGAGAAATCAGTTCTTCCTTGAAAGGGAGAAAGAAGAAAGGTTTTTGGAGGAGCCGGACGAGAAACATTCCAATTGTTGTGTCCTTAGACCATGGAGATGGAGGATATGCTTGAAGATCGAATGTGCTTGGAAAGAACTTAATGATTTTCAATAAGAAAGCTGTGGGGACTACAGACAGTATTCACAACAATACAATGCAAATTTGTGACACTATTACTGCTGTTATGAGAGACCATGGAAAGATGAAATGCAGTTGATGGAGATTTTTAATGATAGAAGGAAATGAACCTATCCATTTGTTCTCTACTTTCTCATTTGACCAGTCTTGAACTTTGTTGTTTTCTAGGTCAAAGACATGATGGATCTGGAGTCAGTGCACATGGCATATTTAACTGATTCACTACACATGTAAGTTGAGGCCTTCTTTTTGTTTGAAATTATTGGTACTTTGTGAATATGTGGAAAAAAAGTTTTTCGAATCACCAGTTTTTGTTTCTTGTACAGTTGTTTCAATACACAATGGAATTTGATGGTGAGGGAGGGGGGGGGGGGGTGGGAATTTGAAGTCTCAGTCATTTAATCATTTAGCGTAATCATGCATGTGCATGTACCAGCGCACTATGAATGAGAGATGGTTATATTCCTTTCATAAAGCACTTGCCTAAATATTCTTGTCAGATTTTAAGATACATGTATATCTGAACCAAGAGGGGCATACTACACTCGAATTGAGTTGTGTCATTTTCAAATCATATTCAACACCACATTTTTGTTTTACAATGTCTTAGTGACAGTTTCCTTCGATAATTTTTTTTTTAAAAAAAACTTTGCACCTTTTCTTTAAAATGCAATTAATTATTTGCTAGGTTGGTGTTGGACTGGGAAATGTGTCAAATTTTATACCTGATTAACTTTTGGTTGATAATGTTATTATCCATGCCCCTGCATACCTTCTGTGCCATTAGATGCTGACATCTATCAAAAAAAGAAGAGATTATCAGTTAACAGTGAGCTTGATCTTCGCAGATGTTTTCTCTCTAATGAAACACGGTCTGTAGCCATCATTATTGAAAGCATTTTGCAATGTGCCTTTGAGTTTCGGTCTTGTTTTACTGGTGGCATGTGGGATATGGGACTGGATCAAGGAGACTTGTTGGGTAAACTTTCTAGAATCAATATATCCCAGGTAATTCTTGCACTGTATCTCCAATGTGTTGCCTTTACAACTAAAAGCTGCATTTGCATGCATAGGTATGGACATGATTAAACCTGTGTTGATATGGATATATTTCTTAAGAGTCAGGTCTGACAGCCTACCAAATATCAAATGTTAAGACAACTTATGTGTTTTATTGACTAAATGTGCATATGTCACTATTTGCCTATTTGTCCTGATACATGTGAGTCGTTGCTTCTTAATATGGCTGTGAGTTGTGACCTTCACCTACTGATAGCATGCATGTGTTTTGGCTCAAGAATATTACACTTATATTACTGACAGTGGTTATGATGAATTAAGGCGTGCTACTAGTATAAATTGACTTCTAGTTGTTGGACAATGATTGAGTTTGTTGTACACATGAAAGATAATACATCCTTTCAAAAAGAAATATACTGTAAAACTAAGGATCATTATATTGAGCTTGTGGATGAGATAATCCATCCTTTCACATTTCGGTTTCATATGGCAAGTGATTCATCTTAGTTTGAAATGTACTTTGAGGGTTCCATGAAACATGTTAATGCACAAAGTCTTCTTATGTGCTTGAATTATGACTGCCTGTACTGTGCAGTTACAATTCTAGTTTGCGTTAGCTTTCTAGTTTTACAGCTCTCTGAAATGTTTTGAGAACAATTAGAGACTGCATATAAGCTTTTACTGGTGCATCACTTCTGCAGGTGCTTGCCATAAAGCAAAAGTTCGACAAAAATTTGAAACAATTGCGTTTATGCTATCTCAAGTTTCCTAAGCATGGGGAGTTTGGGCTATCCCGTTTCTGGGGATATCTCAACTACAACAAGTACTACTCAGATGTTGGAAATGAAATGGACCTTTATGCCTTGTGAGCCTAAAGTTCTATGACATGCCTATGATGCTGAACAGTGGATTGCATACCAACGTGCAAAGAGATAATAATCCAACCGAGTTCCATAACAGGATGGCGTTGCCAAACGCCAATCCCAGTTGCTGATATCTTAAGGGTCCTCCTGTTGCTCACCTAACACTCGCAATTTCAGCCGTTGTCCATTCGAGGTGGGAGCTTCCTCTTCTTTTAGGGTTTGGTGTTGTGATGCTGAGTTTTTTCTTTGCTATAGGGTATAAAAATAGGTGTGATGCTGAGTTGTAAAATCAATCTCCATGATGTGCTGTTTTAACCATCTAAAGAATGGGCACAGATTCCTTCGTTCTTTAGCCATTTTGGGGGCATGTATTATACTTGCCAGGTTTATTAGCCTGTTGGTTTGTGCTAGGGAAAAGGAATTATGTACTTTAGTGGGATAGTACAAAATCTGTATTTGTATGGTAGCATAGAAATTATTGTGCGTACACTCTCTATACAATGTAAATGTGTACAGCCAGCCTCTGCCAAATTTATCTAACTAGAGAGTGCCCCGCACGATGCTGTAGGTAATATCATGTTTTACTTTCAAAATATTTAGGCATATAAATAAATGATAAAATTGTCGCATACATTTTTTTTTTATTATGGTATCAAAGCTTTTAACTAGACAGTTAATTAAATAATTAAATATATTATAGCGGCGAGTCCATGTAAATTTTGTGCAGTAATAAAGCTAAGAAGGAGCAAAATTATTGTACAGCAAAATAGTAATGATCTCTCTTATGAAGAGCAGCACGACGTACAAGGACAAGCAAGCTCAAGGTGGGCAAACTTTGCTAGAAAAGAATGGCCTGAAGGTTCAGGTGGAGATAGCTTGGAAAGACGTGGAAATACAACAGCTCAAGGACCAGCTTTATCTAAGAGATGTGGAAATTCAGAGGCTTAAAAAGATTATTGATTCTGATAAGAATGCAGGGATCCAGAGGCTTGAGAAGACCATTCAGTCTGCTAACGACGCTTATAAATGATCTTCTCAAAGCTTTCACGGCTGCTTAAAATGCGTTTACACACCTCCAAACGAAATGTCCAAAGTTGAAACGAAGTGCAGAGAAGAAAAAAAGAATCATTGATGTTAAGCTGATTAGGCTTGGACAGGTCTACCCACCGAGTTAATCAGGCTTGGCCGAGATATTTTTTTCAATTTAAATTAAAACTTAACTTGAGTCTATGATTTTTTGGGTCAATTTGCTGAGCCGAGCTAAGTTTAGGGTTGGGAAGGAAATGATGATTAAAAAAAAAATAGGGCATGGCATTAGATTTCATGGACAATAATGCTAGCAAGAATCAAATGAACGATAGCTAAGAAATACTCACATAAAATGCGACCTTGTCACAAGCTTCAAAATTATCGTGGGCAACTTTTTGACACAATGAAACTCAACCTCCATGATAAAATCAAGAATCTACTCATAGATTTCTACTCAAGCAAATAAAAAATAAATAAATAAAATAAAATAAATTGTCTAATTCAACTCAGAGCTAGTTCTCTCATAGCTCTCCTCCATCTCTTATTTCCAACAATGCTAGAAAATAAAAGTTAATAACTCAAAATTTATTCAACTTGATGCAGGACATGGCGCCTTCTTAGGAATCCTTGACATGTTATTAAGTAGAACTTGGCACGACTGGTTCAGGACTTGGAGCAGATAATAGTGAAGCACAGCGTTCCCTGATCCACAATGGAGGCAAGAAAGGATCAAAACTAAATCCTTTAGGCTTGCACTTGTCATCAATTACAGCCAAGGCACTGCAACATTTAGGGCCGACTAAGTTCTTTTGGAAGGTCAGCACCAAGGAGGCAACCTCATGCAAGCAAATATCTGCGTGCGCCTTGATGGTTGCCAAGCACTCTTGAATTTCTACAGGGTTCCGACCGAAAAATGGTGTTGCAGGAGCTGCTGCTACACCTGAGGCGACCACCATGAACCCAAAAGCTAGCGTTAATACAATCGAGCATGTCATGGTAGCTTGAACCATCTTGGGTATAGACGCGGACCAGCTAAGTGTGATGGAAGGGTAGAGGATGCCATTTTTAAGGACCATGCATGCAAGGCATAACGTCCTTGTAATTAATGTTGATTTAATTAGCTCCTTTGTATAACCGACTAGGCATGGCGTTAATTGAGTTTGACCATCTTCGCTGTTTGTTTGTTTCTTTATTTGAAACTGAAACTAATACGTTTTAAAAGCATATTTGGTATAAAAAATATTAAATTAATTATTTTTTAGTATTTATTGATGGTTTTAACAACGTGTTGATATCAGAAAATAAATAAATAGTTTATTTTAATATATTAAAAAAAACACGATATCAAAGAAATAAAATTACTGTTTACTGTGTTAAAGGATTGATTTATTGGTGGGTCAGTTTTCTAAAATCCGGGAAGATGAATGGATAGAAAAAAAAAAGTATATGAAAAACATAACAAAAAAAAAAGAAATTACTGATTAAGAAAAATTATATTATTTTAGTTTAACAGTAAATACTATCAATAATTACTAGTTAATTACTCCATAACAGAGATAGATAAGGAGAAAACAAAAAGAAAAATCAGAGAGAAAGTTAAAAAAAAAAAATTCATCTGAGAAGAAATATTAAAATTTAATAGAATTCATCATAATTCTTTATTTTCTCTAAGTAGATTCATAGAATAATTATTTAGAATTATATTAATTTAAAACTTCTTCGATATAATACTTAAAAAACTTACTGCATTAATTCATGTCAGCTTACAGGTTTGGTATGTTGGATCTATCTAATAATCTTTCCAGTACATATATCTTGGATTAATTCGATGCTGGTTGGATTTAAATTATAGTTAATTAAGCTTAATTTGAGATTGAATTGATATCAAATTCAAGTTATAAACTGAATATTGACTAGGATAATTTTTTTAAAAAAATTAAATCAAATTTTAATTAATTTAAATGAATTAAACAGATCAACTTCTGAATAATGTTTTTCATATAAGCCGGGTCCGAAGATCGACATATGGAAATTTAATAAAATATTGTATACAGGAGAATGAATGTCACTTTCTATCCCTTTCCCCTACTTAACTCCAACGTAATCAATATTTTTGTCCCTCGCTGCTACTTAACTGTCTCCTTGTCTTAGTTTTACCCAGAAATATGAGAGGTCTTGTCTAAAAAGAGTTCGAGTAATTTACTTTGTCGGTCAACTCTAGATCAGTTGTCGAGACAACTCGGGTAAATTTTTTCAATTAAACATTGTCATTTTGTTTTTTTTATTAAATCACTAATGTTGTCATTTGATCAGGCAAACATCCTTTTCCATTAAAATTAAAATATATTCAGATTCAAAATTTTTAACGATAAGTTTTTCAGTTTAGAACATGCATGCAAGCCCGAGTTAAAAACTATACACTTTACAGTTATCATATCTTATATACTAACCACGTATTAATATAAAAGTATTTGAAAGTGTAATAATAATTATTTTTTATTTATAAATAAATTTAAATAATATTTTTTATTTTTAATAATTATTTTTTACATCAGCATAATGATACAAAAACATAAAAAAAATATATTATTAATTTAAAGTAAATAAAAAATAAAAAATTTTAATTTTTTAAAAACACCGGAAAACAAGCTGTACATGCATCTTATCGTGTTGCGTGCATATTTAACTTGCAGACTGACCCATATGAGGTGGAGAAGGATGTCTGAGCATGCGACCTACGTTAAAATATACAATGGGGTCAAATGAAATGAAAAGGAAAGTGAGATGCCCCTCCATTTTATAAAGCAACTAGGCTCTTTGGATGTGAATTGTTGGTTTTAGTGTGTCTCTCATCAGCCATCACAAATATTTCTGATCCATTTTTGTGTCTGTCACGCACAAGCATTTTACACAGTAATGGAACAGAAGCAGAGGGAAACAGGCAGAGGGAGTCTAGTTTTTGCCGTCAACGGACAGAGGTTCGAGGTGTCGTCGAGATTAGACCCTTCGACAACCTTGCTTGAGTTCTTGCGAACCAGGACATCTTTCAAGAGTCTCAAGCTCGGTTGTGGCGAAGGTATTGTTTGCTCTTAATTTCTTTTTCCAGCACTGCACTTGATTGTACGTTTGCATACCGTGTCTGATGTGTGATAGGCTTAGGGTCATCTACGAACTGTTTTTGTCTGTTAAATTATAGATGGATAACATCGCCTTGCATTTCACCAATGTTTTTAAGCTCCGCAAAGCTTCTGACTCGGTACGTGCAAGGCTTGAGTTATCGGCGAAGTAAGTTAATCCGAGTAAATTAAAACGATGCAATGATATCGCTTTGAATTCTCTTCAAAAAGGTAAAGTCTTATTTCAATCAAGTTGCGGGTTGACCTATTATAACTGATCATAGCAGTTAATTCCCATCTCATATGCATTGTTTAGAATATTTTCCATTTGCATCTTTTTTTTTTCGTACAAATTTTAATCAATGAAAATTCATAGTCTAGCAAATATAAGTTCAAATAGGCTGATAGCAAATATACACATCAAACCAACACCATGATTTCAATATGGTATTGAAACTCTAAAAGTTTACAATATTACTATTTGAATATCAGGATCGTGACCGACAAAGTAGGAACAGTACCTAAGAAAACATTTCACTTATACTAAGCCTCGAACATCCTTCTCATAAAACGAATTGTATAGAATCACACAATATTTCTTACACTTTCAAGATATTTCTCAAAACCAATAAAAATAATTAATAATTCAAAATAGTCATTACATTAAATAAAATTCAATATTTGAAATAAAAATCTAAATTTGAATCAAAACAACATAATAATGAAGCGTCTAAGATACCAAATAAAAAAATAAAAAGAAAAACCTCACAGAAACAAGCAAGACATGTTAACATGTTAACTTGCCAACATAAGCTAAAAACCTGAAAATAATATTAAAATAGAAGGGTGAGTTCAACTAATTTAGTGGGAGAATAATATTTAATATACATTATAAATATTCATAAGTTAAAGCCAAATTTTAATATGTTAGGAATATAAGAACATAAACAAGTGTATATTATACATATTAAGCATATTAGTAATATAATAGTGAAATACATGTTAGATAACAGGCAAGACCCTAGGGTTCCGATAATAGACAAGGTTTGTGGCTCAAATAATTAACTATGAGAGGATCAGTCGTCATAGGCTAGTGTCTCTCTTACCAGCTAGGTATACAGACTATTATATGCACATAGACTAACTACTCTTTATTAGTATTAAGTTTTTAACTAGTATACTGATATCAAGACATAATAGATATCCGCTTAGTTATCAAAGCAAAAGAATTTCATATCGAATAGAATTTAATTCAATGGAATGCGAGAGTAAATTCAAGAATGGATGAGTTCTCGAAAAATAAAGTAACATAAATAAATATTCAAGAGTTTACCAATTTTACTTGTCATATAATCAACATGCATATATTATTTATATTACATGCATATTAAAAATTATCTCACTCACCCGAAAAACAAAGGTAAAAGACAAACAAATATAGAATTGAAAACTGCTGATGATCACTAGAAGAAACGCCAGCAAAACCTATAACAAATACAAGAATTACTCAAAAAAAACTCGAAGCAGATAATATAAAAAATTTCAATTTTAATAGTAGAGACCAAAATGAAATTATAAAACTGAAACAGATTCACCCAATTCATCTTGAACATCTCTCAAACTGATCGAACTGAAAAGAACCGATCAGACCTCACTGCTCAGTCAATCGGTCGACTAAAACGACCAACCAGTCGACCGCCACGACAAGCCAACCAGTCAACTGGTTAATTGAGACTCCATAATACTAATTTGCCAATTTCCAAAAAATTTACAAATCCTTAAACCAATAATTTCAATTCTCAAGCAGTTTGTTCTAAGCTAAAATTAACATCTTAAACATCAATTATACCTCCTAAATCATCTATATATCAAATCAATATATTAAACATCATATAAACCCAAAAATACTTTCTTAATTCATCAAATATCAAATTCCCAATAAAAAACAATAAAGAAAGG
>Ga0325410_1003112_pt1 | contig 18651 bp, 18 predicted proteins | sample PopdelMetagenome_16_FD_206182 | JGI IMG/M metagenome (GOLD analysis project Ga0325410, IMG submission 206182) | Populus deltoides microbial communities from Bellville, Georgia, United States - Xylem-PdIQD-R3 | ecosystem: Host-associated > Plants > Phyllosphere > Stem > Wood/Secondary xylem... | reverse complement strand
AATTCACCTTTATATTTTTATCAGTCTCAAATTCTTAGATTGATTCAAGAGGGATAATAGCTCTTAACATTTCAATTAAGTAATTCAAATATGCAACAGCACAGAATACAGAAAAACTTGATGTCAGAATCACCATGAGGAGACGAGAAAATAAAACACCATGGCTGCAACTCGATAAACTAGGATTGCATTTAGTTCCGGGACCTAGGTTACTATTGATGCTAACATAGACTCATCTCCCGCAGACAATCTAGGAGAGAATCAATCCAAGCATTAAGGAGAAAATCATGCCATTAAAGTTGATTATGCAACGTTTGTTTAGGAATTGATTAATTCTAATTATAGGATGTAATTCCTTGTATAGCCTATAACAACTATTTCCTTATTCTCCTATCCTCTGTTGTAAAACTTTTCTATATATAATATTCCAACACCACATGCAATTATTGTGGTTGATAATTACCAATATACAAAACCTTACATAGTATCAAAGCCATAAGACTAACTTTCATCTGATCCTATGGCCTCAGAAAACTCTTCTTCTACTCTCTCCTTCAACACCATGGTTCACATGGTTACTATCAAACTATCCTCCACCAACTTTCTTCTTTGGCGCAGTCAAATGGTTCCTCTACTGCAGTGTCAAAAACTATATGGATATGTTGATGGCTCAATACCAATGCCTTCTGCTTCCACTGATCCTGCAGCTTATAATATTTGGAAGCAATTTGATTAGCTCGTCATGAGCCTTCTGCTTTCTTCTCTCACAGAGAAAGCACTTTCTATTACTATTGGCTTTACAATATCAAGAAATGTCTGAAACTCTCTTGAAACTACTTTCAGCCAAAAATCTAAGGTCCGTGAACTTCAAATAAAAGATGAACTTCATCTCATGAAGCGTGGCTCTTGTTGTATTTCTAAAGACTCTTGAATATTTAAGGCTCATTGTGATCAATTATCAGCAATGGGACGTCCAGTTGAAGATACTGACAAGGTGCACTGGTATCTACGTGGTTTAGGCCATGAATTTTCAACTTTCTCCATCACTCAACTCTCTTTAACCCCTATTCCCAGTTTCAAGGATATTGTTCCTAAAGTAGAGAGCTTTAATCTTTTTTCCAAGTCTATTGATTATAATACAGGGATCCCTGCATATGTAGCAAATTTCTCTGCTGCATCTTCAAACCGATATGGAAACTCTAACAACTGTCAACACAAATATAAAGGAGGACCATCAAAGGGAGGAAACCGTAGCAAGTAGCAGTATAAACGTCCTCCTCAATGCCAAATCTGTCATGAGGAAGGACACTATGCTACGGATTGCAACCGCAGATACATCAAACTTGATGCTAATCTTGCTGAAGCTCTTGCCCACTGTACCATTAGCAATGAACCTGCAGATTGGTATACAGATACGGGTGCATCAGCCCACATGACAATTGATGCATCTCAACCTGATAAGGTGGAACCTTACACTGGTAAGAACAAGGTTATTGATGGTAATGGATCCTCTTTACCCATAACATATACTGGTTCTTGCTCCCCCACTCCCAATCTTCAATTAAATGATGTTCTTGTCGTCCCAGCCTTAATTAAAAATCTGCTCTCTGTCAGTAAACTCACCCATGACTATCCTGTATCTGTCTCTTTTACTGACAATGATTTTATCATACAGAATCTTCAAACTCAAAAGGTGGTGGCAAGCAGTAAACATGTTGATGGTCTTTATATACCGAAGCGTGGACACCAAGCCTTCTCTACTGTTATTACCAAATCCAATCTTTGTAATTCCTTTGCCATTTGGCATGCACGTTTAGGACATGTCTCCTTCACAATAATTTCCATTCTTAATAAACAAGGTTCCTTATCCCTCTCTTCTATATTGCCAAATCCATCTCTGTGTGTTAATTGTCAAAAGGCTAAAAGCCATAAATTGCCATTTCCAACAAGTGACAGTCGCTCCAACACCATACTTGGTCTTATATATTGCGATCTATAGGGTCCAGCATCCATAACTTCCATCTCAGGATATCAATATTATGTTATCTTTATCGATGATCACTCACGTTTTACTTGGTTTTATCCATTAAAACACAAAACTGATTTTTACCAGACATTCCTTAACTTTCAATCTTTGGTTGAGAATCAATTCTCAACGAAAATAAGGATTTTCCAAAGTGATGGGGGAGGGGAATTCATCAATAAGAATTTGCAGTCTCATTTCACTAAATGTGGAATACATCACCAGTTTTCCTGTCCCTATACACCATCTCGGAATGGTAGAGCAGAGAGAAAACATAGGCATATCACCGAAACAGGTCTCACAATGGTGTTTCATTCCACTATTCCTCTTCACTTCTGGGTTGAAGCCTTTAGCACTACAGTTTTCATCATTAACCACTTGCCAATATTAGTCTTGAATGGGACATCTTCTTTTGAAATTCTGTATGGTAAGTGTCCTTTTTATACTACCTTTCAAATCTTTGAATGCTTATATCCAAACTTGCGTGATTATGCCAAGCATAAATTTGAACCAAAAAGTCTTCCTTGTATTTTTCTTGGTTACCACACTTCCTACAAAGGGTTTCGATGTCTTAACCTTGTTTCTCATCGAGTGTTTGTCACTCGACATGCCCGTTTTGATGAGAATGTATTCCCATTTTCTTCTTCTAGTATGCAACCCTCCTCTGCCATCTCAGATTTTATTGCCTTTCATGATCCCACTTCATCGCATCCTGTTATGTCTAGTACTAACTCTTCTGCAGGACCTTCATCTTCATCATCAGTAACTTCGTCCATGCCATGTAAATCATGTGTTTTGGAATTGCTTCCATCTCCAAGCTCATCAATTTCAGTGCCACTTGTCTTTAATCTTCAGGCAGAGCAACTTCCAATAATCCCAATAGCATCAGCTTCACATCAGAATTCTCATCCCATGATCACTTGTGGCAAAGTAGGCATCTCCAAATCCAAACATTACAGTTATGTTTGTCAGATCCCATCATCTCCTTTATTATCATCTCTTTTAGTTATAAAGGAACCAAAGGGTTTCAAGAGTGCTGCCAAATCCCTAGAATGGCTTGCTGCCATGAAGGATGAAATTCGTGCTCTCAAGCTCAATCAAACATGGGAACTAGTTCCACAACCACCTCCTACTAATGTGGTTGGATCCAAATGGGTTTTTCGCACTAAATATTATTTGGATGGTTTCATTGATAGGCCTAAAACACGCCTTGTTGCAAAAGGTTATACTCAACTCTGTGGTTTTGATTTTAATGACACTTTTAGTCCAGTTGTTCGAGCATCAACAGTTCGCATTGTTCTCTCCATTGCAGTATCTTATGGCTGGAACATGCGTTAGCTTGACATGAAAAATGCATTCTTGCATGGTCTTTTACAAGAACATGTTTATATGGAACAACCACTAGGCTATGTTGATTCCTCTCATCCAACTCATGTTTGTCGTCTTAAAAAGGCAATCTATGGCCTGAAGCAAGAACCAAGAGCATGGTTCCATCGGTTTAGCCATTTCTTACTCACTGTTGGCTTTAATAGCAGTCTAGCTGATTCCAGCTTATTTGTTTATTCATCAGCTCACGAGATTATTTACTTATTATTATATGTCGATGATATTATCATCACAGGCAGCAATATGGCCCTCATTGATACTTTCATTCGCAAGCTACGTCATGAGTTCTCTATGAAGGATCTTGACACTTTGAATTATTTCTTGGGTCTAGAAGTCACTCATTCTGCAACTGGAATATTTCTAAGTCAACTAAAGTATACGAGAGATCTTCTACTTCAAGTTGACCTCCTTGATTCCAAACCGGTTGGCACTCTTATGATTGTTTCCCAACATTTAACTACTGATGGCAATCCTTTTCATTCCCCCACTACCTATCGATCCTTAGTTGGTGCACTTCAATATCTAACCATTATTAGGCCAGTTATTACACATGCAGTAAACTCAATAAGTCAATTCATGCATGTCCCAAGCGAACACCATTTCCAGGTTGTTAAAAAGAGCCTCCGATATGTTAAAGGAACTCTGCACTTTACTCTCAAAATCACTCCATCCACCACCTTCAGCATCTCAGCTTTCTCAGATGCCGACTGGGCTTGCTGTCTAGATACAAGTCGATCAGCATCTGGGTATGCCATCTTCTTAGGTGATAATGTAGTTTCCTGGACCTCTAAAAAGCAATTTACGGTCTCTTGCTCTTCTGTAAAATCTGAATACAAAGCAATAACCCTCACTGTAGTTGAGGTCAAATGGTTGTTAAACATTCTTCAAGACTTACACTTTCAGCTATCAGACAAGCCAACTCTACTTTGTGATAATGCCAATGCCATTTTCATGGTTTGCAATCCTGTAGCTCAAAAACGATCTCGGTATATTAACATTGATATTCACTTTGTCCGCGAGTTAGTATGCAATGGTGTCTTAAAGATTCAACATGTGTTGTCCAACTTGCAAATTACGGACATCTTCACTAAAAGTCCATCAAAATCTCTGTTTATACTCTTTAGGTCCAAGCTTTGCGTGTTCCCAACCACGCTTGACTTGAGGGGAGTATTGGATCTAACACAGACTCATCTCCTGCAGACAATCCAAGAGAGAATCAATCCAAACATTAAGGAGAAAATCATGCCATTACAGTTGATTGCATTACAGTTGATTGTGCAATGTTTGTTTAGGAATTGATTAATTCTAATTATAGTATGTAATTCATTGTATAGCCTGTAACAATCATTTCCTTATTCTCCTCTCCTATTTTGTAAAGCTTTCCTATATATAATACTCCAACGCCATATGTAATTGTTGTGGTTGATAATTACTGGTTTACAAAACCTTACAGTTACAACACGATGATAAAACTCCAAGCACATTTACAACCTTGCACAATCTCATCTAGAGTAATTCTTAACATTAACTGCTCTTACAGGATGAATATTTGTATGGCCCCAAAATGGAATTAACTTCAATATTAGTTCATCAATGGGAGTCCATGGAAATCACCAATTCAACCATCCAAGTTCAAATGGAAACATATACACACCAATATAAGGAAGCTTATTCAAATAATGTGTCTTTATATTAACAAGGTGTGGAATGTACAAATCCATATCTATATACATAAAGCCTTATGATAATGCTCACGGCACTGGTCATCAGCTACAACTTCAAAGAAGGCTCCAAGTATAAAAATAAAGAAAAGCTCGTTAGGGGAGAAAAGCCCACAACTGGCCTCTCATTTTAAATCCTATTCACCTAGACATATATGTTTGGTATTGTGGTAGCTTTTATGGTTGTTATTTGAAAAAAACTGTTTTATAAAAAGCACTTTTAGTGATGCTGGTTTGATAAAATATATGTTTGGTTAAAACTGTGGTTGAAATTGAAGTTGAAAAAAAATAGTTTAATGTGTTTGGTTAAAAATGCTTTTCAAATTGAGGTTACAAAATGGCTAAAAAAACATATATTAATATTGATGGTTTTTAATTAAAATATTGTAGATTTAACTATTACACATCATGAAAATAAACAACATTTGATACAAAATATTTTTTACTGCTCCATTAAACTATCTGCAATTCCATCACGTACAAAATCCATCCGACTAGGCCTCGAGGTACCATGGCTTTCTAAGTGTGCAACAACATTAAGTAAAATATCATCAGGAACAAAATTAGGATTGCGATCAAATTCTACAAATGCTACGTCATCATGCGATCTCTTTCTAATGTAATTATGTAGTGCCATTAATGCCATTACAATTTCAACTTGCGTTTTGTATGGATAAACATGCATGTTTTGTAAAATCCTCCACCTCTGTTTCCATACTCCAAAAGAACGTTCTATCACATTACGTAGCGATGAGTGAGTACGATTAAAAACTTCTTGTCGATTTCTTGGTTATCCACGACGTCTAAAATCTTGTAAGTGATATCTCTCACCTTTATATGGACCTAAATACCCATACTTATTGGGATATCTAACATCGACCAAATAGTATTTACATGTAATTACAAACAACATGTTAAATTTGTCATAATATTAGGAAATAAAAAGCAAATTATTGTAATTATAATTAAATAACAATTTCTATTATATACCTACCTTTTAGTGATTTAGAAAATTTGATATTACTATTTTCAATAGTCTCAAGAAAAATACGTATATCGTGGGCACTGCTTTCCCATCCTGCCCATACAAATGTGAACTGCATGTTAAAACTACAAGCAACCATTATGTTTTGAGTCAGTACACCTTTTCTTCCAATAAATAGAATTTGATTTTTAGTTGATATACAAGCCCACATATATGTGCTATCAATTGCACCAATACAATTCTACATGAAAACCAATCAGAAATATAACGTCATTGCTTACTAGCATGCAGAAAATAATTTTCTTTCACATTTAACAAACATTTGTCTTACCTTGAAATGAGGCATATATCTTGGATTCATTGCAATTTCTCATGGAGTGTTTATAAAATCAGGGTCCTCTAGTTTTAAGACGTCCATCGCAAACAAACATATTAGTACTAGGACTTCTTTAATGCATCTACTAACGATTTTACCTGAATGTTGAAATTGCTCTTGAACCTCCCTATTTGATGCTCCTAGTGTTATTGTATATAGAAATATAGCCATTTTTTTTAGTAACACTCATTCTTCTAGAAGGTTTTAACCCATACTTTGTTTCTAAATCACTGCACAAGCTCAACAAAGTTGATGTGTCCATTCTAAACATGTTGACATATCGTTTCCAATATCCTCTTAAACTTCAATCAACCAACGCATACTCTGTGTGGTATGAAACCATACACGGTTCTTTATGCATATAATTAATATAAAATATGTTTATTGCCCCAGCTGTGCACACAACTAAATTTTTCCTATCAAATTCTCATCTCCAAAATGATTCATCATCCTCATCACTATCATCGTTGTTGTCGTCGTCATTTTCCCTATCATCATCATCCCCTCTTGAGCCACCATTGTCATCACCATCATGATAATTAATGTGATCAACAACATGATCCATTATATTTTCATAATCATCATTAAGATCTTCACTAAATATTGCATTAAAACATGCATCTTCCATATTTATAATGCTAAATAAACAAACAAATGAATAATGTTAACCACCAGTTTTTCAAAACAAACACAATAACAAAAACCAAATATACATGGAAAAATAAATGAATAATAACATTATTATTGTAAATTACTTACCTCTGTGTTTTTATTATGATCTGATATGTAAATGATTCTTGTAGAATTGATGTTCTTTGGCAACAATAATATATGAACTTGGAGAAAAGAAATAAATCCTTATTTAGAATATAGAGATAAATGTAATTGATAAAACTACAAAGGTATATCGATATTGTGCTTGGCATGACTTTGATATTATTGCTATTGTATGGAAAACTTTAATACGACAATAATTCTCTACATCTATTATTATCTTTTGTACAGATTTTGTTCTTCAATAATTCATTTATTCATAACTCTATTTGTCTACACCATTTGTAAACATTTTGATTCATTTATCATGCCATGTCTTTTCTATTTGTTTCTTGTACAAGTTGCGTACAACATGTAAACTTTATTTGTCTATACCATTTGTAAACATTTTGATTCCTTTATTCCTTTATCATGTCATGTCATTTCTATTTATTTCTCGTAGAATTATAGTACAACATGTAATGTAATGTATTTTGTCCCCATGTGAAAAGTTTTCCTATACCTTCAATTTGCCACAATTAATTGCTTGTTGAATTTGAGATCCTAGATTTTGATTTGTGCATCTCGTGATATATGATTGAAATTTTTGTAAACATGTTTGACTTTTCATATGTTTTATTTCTTTTCTTTACAATTAATTACACTCATATATAGTTTACATTTTACTTTAAATCAATTTTGTTATTGGAAAGACATAATATGTATATAACATTGTGCATATATACAAATTCTGAATAATTGGATTTCTTGCGTTGAATAATTTGTAAGCCAAGTTTGTTCCGTCAAATAAAACTAAAAGCATTGTCCACATCATCAACCAATTTCACGAGAAATTAAATAGTATTTTCCCAGAATTACTTAACTAGATCGTAATCTATCATACTCAACAATGATCAAATAGCACTGAAGTTTTTAACTTAATTAATCTACCTTTCATAACATGAACATAATAAATATGAATGTTCCATAACTTAAATGATTATAGTTGCCAACAATTGATATCTTCAATAGTTAAATTTATTTATACTCCTGAACCATCATGAAGGAATCATTACTCCATATCATCTTGAGAAAATTGCTACAACATTAATATGCAAATTTATATAAATGACAAGAAATTTCAAAACATGTTAAATAACATTCTCAATAATATTACCAAAGAATAAATGAAATCATGCAATTGGGATGAATATATCTCTCTCTAACTATGGTGCTTTATGCCGTGTATACATTCTCTGCAACCATTTTATCTTGTTTTCAAGATTACCCATAGTTGACCTTATATCCCTATTCCTTCTCAAACTTAGAAACTTAGTAGCAAAACCATGAAAATCATCTCTGATATTAACTCCTTCAATTGAGTTAAGCTCGCTCATAACCTAAGGAATACTACACCTTTTTCCTATCTTTACAAACAAATGTTGAATCACTATTGTTTGACATGTTATCAACTAATTGATCCTAACATGACAATAGTTATGCCCCAATTCTAGAATTCTTTTTTTTCCCAGCTTGAACCTCATAACATTCTCTTTCTTTTCTCTTCCCACTGCTGCGTGTGTTGCTACTACTAGACATATTAACCCTTCTAACCATGTTACAAACATCATCGGTGAAATTTGGAATTCCATCCTCTTTTAAATCACCGCTTCCTTCTTCCAAATCAGGTTGTTCCTTATTGGTATTTGGATCCTCATCAATACCAACATTATCATCACAGAGGACTCTAGATGATGGTGCCCATGTATACTCTCCAGTAGCAACAATGTTCGAGAACATTCTATCGAACTTTATACGTAAAGACGGTTCAATACTAGTTTGCCTAAACGTTTTTGCTCCTCTTATTTCCTACACAGAATAAATGAAATTATTTAGTGCAACTTCAAATAATTTAGTAATTACTAAACTTAGATTTAAGCAAATTAAAGATTTTAGTAATTACTAAACTGAGATTTAAACAAATTAAAGATTAAGAATCATGACAAATAACCTGAATTTTTGCTTTCCACCACTCATCACTTGCAGAAATTGTTCCTAATTCATTACTTCAGCCCACACCAGTTTTGGAAATGAGCTTCGTCCATATCCTCCAATCCTTTTTGCAGCTATTTTATTTGTTCTTCAGTTGCGTCTTGGTGAATGCATGACCAGTTTGTTATTTGAAAGTTGTCAACAAATATTTCCAACTAGCTTTGTCGAAATGAGTATTCGGTCTCATTCCCATATCGATGGCCTTAATGCAAAGGTCACAAAAGACGTGCAAAATTTATTTATTCCAAGCAGCTTTATCCATAGTTTCAGAACATTCCATTCCTAGTTGGATAACATATTTGAAAGCAAACATAATGAATTTTAACATGCTAATAATTTGACTAATCTTAGATGGAAGTGTAGTTAACATGTAAGTATGTAAAACAATTAACAACGTAAACAACATTGAAATTCAAAGCAGAAGACTTGTAGTTCCAAAAATGAATTTAAACCATTAAATATATATATATATGTGTGTGTGTGGGGGGGGGTAGTTAGATCAAACATGTAATGCAATATATAATGACACCAGCTAAAATTAATTACCATTTTATCAAAATTCTAGCGCTTCCATAAAACATGCATGTATGACAAAAACATTACACATCAATTCTGCAAATCGTTATGAAAAATTGGTGCAAAAATAAAAGACAAGGCATACTGTGTATAAATTTTGATAAAAAAAAAGGCACTAGTCTTATGGAAGGGCTAGAATTTTAATCTAATATAACATGAGATAATTGCAGTGGTCCTTCACCAAGGTAATTAAAAAAATAAACAGACAGCTCAATTTATTCATCCAAAATCCTTCATAAACCAAATATCGAACAGTTTGACTGCAATTACTCTTTCAGAACAAGAAATTATGGATTCTTTCTCATAAACCCTTGCCTCCTAATTCTCATATCTCAAAAGAAACCAATAATCAGAGCATTGTATAGCATCAAGTCCTAAAAGAAATATAAAATGAAGCAGCACAGTTTTGGACTAAAATGGCAATAGCAGAAGCCGACTTAATAGAACAATGAACAAAGTTTCAGTATTGCCGATACAGAAATGCAAATGACTAAAAAATACAGATTGTTAATTAACCTAATTCACAACACCCATTTTTTTTCATATCAACATCCGAGCAAGAAATGGTTGTGGCTATTTAACTTACCTCACATCACCATATATTCATAATATTGTAACCCAGAACAATACACAACACCTAAACATTAATTCATGTATTATTAAAAACATGTAATTAGTTAAATATTTGTAAAAACAGAAACACATACTCAATTTTACAGCACCTTCTCTTTTTGTTCCCAAATAATTTCTTAGAATCTCCTTGTTCTTTTGCCTCTAAAACCAACTCAGATCTGCAAATAAATTCATCAATAATAAAGACAAAATTGTGAGAAGCAATAAAAAAAAATGGACTTCATTTCTTTTTTTCTACAACTACAAAACAAGGAGATTTCGAATCATGTATTAATTTTGATGTCGTTTGTGAAGAAGACAGGCACAAAAGATATGTAAAACTGTTTGCGGTGAAAGAAATAAACAAATGAAAAAAAATACCTTTTTAATCATATTTACAAGATCAATAGCTTGGAAAGGCGTATCGGGTGGAAAAAAGAAAAGGAAATTATTTTTGACAGTAGAGGAGAGAATAGTCACAGGAAATAAAGATTTCAAATTTTTTGTGAAAGAGAGGAGGGATCTGCTAGGTGAAGAAACGATTGCAATGTATTTTTGCTCTGATTTTTAAGATGAATCGTTGAGCTGAATTTTTATGAGTAGAGGAGAGAATAGTCGTAGGAGACAAAGATCACAAATTTTTGTGTGAGAGAGATGAGGGATCTGCTAGGTGAAGAAACGATTGCAATGTATTTTTGCTTTGATTTTTAAGATGAATCGTTGAGCTGGGAAGTTTGATGTTCCAACGACTTTTTTCTCTCTAAAGGGATTAGCTTGTCGGTGGATCTTGAAAAATAAGGTTAGCTGCTGTTGCAGAGCACAATTTTCCAACTTTTATTCAACCACAGGTGCAGCCACAATTGTTTATGGGTCCCACCAAAATAAAACCCGGTTTTCGTATAGCCAAACACATAAAAACTGTGGCTTACTTTAACCTCAGGTGTAGCTGCATTACCAAACGGCACCATAATCTCCCCTAACATTTATGTCTGCTTTCATTCTTAGGACAAGATCTTTAGACAAAATAATATTTCCTTTGGGATCTGTTTTGCCATACTCCTTGGCAAGAGAATCCATCACAATTCCATAAGATCTCCATGTCTCACATGTCAACTCCACACTAAAATAAACTAAATGGTCTATATTGTTGTTCCCTGCCACTAAGCTGCATAAAAAAATCAAAGCCCAAGAGCTTGTGACAAGTTTTCGGGGGAAGAATCTCTCTTAAATAAAGGATATACATGAAATAATGACTTCTTTTGGTTTCCTTGTGGGTCACATATTTGATCAATTTCCAGCAACATTCTATCATATTATATTTTCCACCTAGCTTGTTACAAAAAAGAGTGTTGCTAGCAAATGTCAAAGTGACCGCTGCTAGCATTCCCCTTACATTATTACAATAAATTTAAATTCCTTAATTATTGAATGAGTGGTGAATTTTATTTTTATTTCCTTGCCTACAGTCGTCATTATGTATTATATACTAGTGTATTGGCTTGCGCTCTGTAGCGGGTTAATATTATTTTTTTAAAGTAAAAAAAGATATTAAGAGTATAGAGTGTTTCAAACCCTTTGAGTTTGACAACTATGTTAGACCCAAACGACTTAGGTCTAGCGGCAATGCAAGGCTCAAGAGTCTTGGGTCTGACAGTCATGTCAGTCCAAGAGGTGTTTGCAAGACCCAAGCAAACAATAAACAAACAGATGAAAATTGTGCACTTTAGTCGTCAAGAGATAGAAAAGAATGAAAAAACACTAACAATTGATCACAGATGGCAATCCATCCATGATATGCCTACACGCGTCGCACCATATGGAAGAGAGTACGTCTGCGCATCTATCTAGATGACGTTTGGCCAGACTTGGTCACCAGGAGGCATCTCACGTGCCTCCTTAATGGTGCAAACGCTGCCCACTTGCTAGGGCGTGTGGAACACGTGCCAACAACTTTTTGAATAAAAAATAGAAAAGACAACATGAAAATACTAAAACACCCCCTATGGTCCTTTTAATTACACACTATACCCAAGTAAATTTCACTGTTGCAATCCACAATAATTTGTATCTAGAGTTACAGTGAAAACCCTATGCCATTTAGCTTTCTTTATAATTAGCCTATTAGCACATGCTCCACTGTGGGTCAGAGAAAAAAAAATAAGCATAAAAAAATATCTAGCCATTGGTAATATGCCTACTAAAAAAATAGATTTTGACCATGAATTGAATGATATTTTTATTTAATATTGAGATGAAAAAACATTTGATCTACCCCAACTGACCTATGAAACTCACGGAGATAATCTAGAAAAAAATAAATTAAAAAGCTCAACCACAAATTAAGTCAATGTTCAATCCTGAATTAAGTAAATGTTGAAAGACTAAATTGGTAAAAAACAACATTTATTTTTTTTTAAAAAAACTAAGTGAACTGAATTCAACAAAGCGAACTCGCGACGCAAGTCATGCACATCATTGGATTCAATAAATTTTATATCCCAAAGATTATTTTTCATTTAATTATACAACAATGAAGTGCATGATAATTTTTTGTATGAAATTCTTTTTTAAAATAAAATTGTGGTAGGTATCTAGAGTCGAGATAACAAAAGTAGATCATTGATAACAAATGGTGAAATTATATTCTTTTAGGTTTGAGTAAAATAAAAAAATAGATCATTGACAACAAATGTAAACCTTCAGTTAATTTTTTTTTGAAAATATTAAAATTCAACCGCAAGATAAAATGAGTTAAATTAAATTAAAAAAATTAAATTAAATGACAAGCATGAAATTGAATGAAGCGATAATATGTATAACACTAAATTGGAAAATAAGAAAAAAAACAATTAGAAAATTATGGGGACAAAATGAAAACATGAGAGAATGTGGGGTTAATGTACGATTAACAAGAAAACAAATTATAAATACCATCTCTCCCTCTCTCTTAGTCGGTAGCAAGGTAAAGAGAAAAGAAGCTAGGGTTTTGATTTTTTTTCCCTTCAAAATTCTTGATAGAACACATTAAAAAGGTTAGATTAAAAGACCAAAAAGGGGTTTAGAGATCTAAGCTAGAAATCTAGAAACTCTCTTGAGTTTTAAAAGCTTAAAAGGGAAGGTTTTGAAAAGCTGAAGGAGATGGAAGAAAAGGTGGAGAAAGCTTGATTTTTTAGTAATTTCTCCTTGATATCTTGTCATTAGAAGGTAAGAATCCTTTCATTATGATTGATTATGTTTTTGGCATGGATTGAGGCTTAGTTAGTAAGTTGTTGTGTAATATGAAATATTGAATTTTATATGTTAGTTTGCTTGTTGAAGTGCCTTGTTTTTTTTTTAAAAAAAAATTATATCATTTGAAAAATTATGGAAATGGAGGCCAAATTATTGTGTTGTGTTGAAGTTATTATTTGTTGAAGAATTTGGATAAAGTTAGATCTTAGAAAAAGACCAATGGATAGGAACTTGACCTAGAAAAACAATCAAACAACAATGCAGCTTACCTTAGGTATGGTGCACTGGGGATGACTCAACCAGTCCCTCACTCAGACTCTCGCAGACCATAGGTTTCCTAATCGATAATACTAGGTGGCGAATCTTGAACTTTAATAATAATTTTATGATTAAACCCAAAACCCTTTCCTTTCCCAATAACATACCTCTCAGGAGGCTCACATATTAAAGCACGTCAATCCCAACATCTCTCCCTCATTGGTAGCCAGATAGTTTAGAGGAGTATAATACGTGCCAAGAACATGGGGGTTGGTATAATATACCAGTCTGTTTAAAGGGGCTAATTTTTTAGCCAAACTAGACACCATCAAAAGTGACTAGGGGCGCCTGTTTTAGTCTACAAGGAGAAGCATCAAAAAGAGTCCTCAGTTAGCCCTAATTACTTAGTGTAAAGAAATGATAGTTTATCGAGGATACTCCAAGGGATGAAAGAATAAAGCCAGATGCAAGATAGGCCATCCGTTGTTATGGAACCCAAAAGAAAAACGGTTAGTAATGAGGAAGACCTGCAAAAGGAGTTGGACAAATTGAGGATTGAGCTCGACAACAATAAAAGCCATCAAGAATTCCTGGAAGACCAACTCCTAAAAAAAGCAGAAATAAAGGCCTCCCTGAGCTAACAGTTGAGAGAAAAAGATAGGCAATTGAAAGAAAGAAATGCCAAGTATGATACTTGGTAAATAAGCATGAAGAGTTGGTGACTCTAAAAAAGACCTTAGAAAGTAGAGAACATGCTAACGAGGAGTTAATAGCTTCTTCAAAGAAAGATAGGGATCACTATAAGTTAAAATGAGAAGCTGAAAAGGAAAGAACAAATTAGTTGATCTCACCATTGAGGAGGAAAGTCAATGAAGAAAAGGAACTTATGTTTCTCAAGTAAGTATACATATATATTGATCATAATGCATTACTTTGATCTATGACAGACCAATGTCTTACCAGCGTCTCGACAACAAACCTCCTTTCAAATGCGCCCATGAGCCCTATCTTATTTCTTTCGAGTGTGCCTTTGAGCCCTTTATCTTTCGGGTAGTACATTGTCTAACACCACCTCCTTTCAAGTACACCTTCGAGCTCTCGTTCCTTTTTAGGCCCTATCTTCTTCTTTGAAGCATGCCTTTGAGCCCTCATCCCTCAGATAATGTGCCTTCGAGCCCTATCTCTTTTCTTTTTAAGCGTTTCTTTGAGTTCTCATCTCCTAGATAGTACACCTTCGAGCCCTATCTTGTTGTCCTTTTAAGGCATCTCTGACCAAATCCTTTTACCGGGTAATTCATATTTTTCACCACTTTAAAATTTTTTTGCACTTTTCATCTAGACAGGTCGTCTATTACAATAAGACCACTTTGAAAAATCTTTCATATTTTTCACCATTTGAAAATCTTTCATTTTCCACCTAGGCAGGTTGCTTATTACAATAAGACCACTTTGAAAAATCTTTCCATTTTTCACTACTTTGAAAACTCATTTGTATTTTTCACTATCTTGAAAAATCTTTGCATTTTTCACCACTTTGAAAAATATTTACATTTTTTATCCAGACGGGTCACCTATGACAATTTGATCATTTCAAAATCTTTGAATTCTACCAATAAACAGGTTGTTTAGTACAACCATACCACTTCAAAAGGTCTTTCATAAGATCATCCTTTTCTTTACAAACCTTATTTCCTTTTCTTTCGAGTGTGCTTTTTAGCATTCCTTTTCTAGCCTTATCTCTTTCTCCTTTGAATGCGTTTGTGAACCCTCACTTCAAACACTTTTAGAAGCATTAACCATTTCTTGATTTGGTATCACCATTCCTTTTTTTTTTTTTTTAACAAAGCTTATTATCTAAAGTCTCTTACAAAACTCTCTGTCATAAGCATTGTAAAAGGGGGGAAAACTATCATAACTCATTTATGGGTTATTCCCCAAATTCACTTTTTTTTTCTCTCAAAATAAAAGTACAAAAATAAAATAATGATAGTAAGAGGGCTGACATTTTGGCAAAAACAAGCTGCGAGGATTTTACATATAGAAAAAATCAAGTTGCAATTTTAGATGAAATTGAGAGCCTAATTGTACCCTATTTTACTCAAAACTAAAGAGACAATGCAGATTTAAGGTCAAATTAAATTATTATTGGACAAATCTATATAATATTTAAGTCTAAGGATATAATTAGATTTTTGATAGGCTAATTTGATTTAATCATAGGCTAATTTAAAATTTAATTATGTTTAAGAATTAATTTGGGTCCAATTGAAGGATTTAATTAGGTGCAAGGACTTAATTATACTTTAAATAGGTCAAATTAATTTTATTAGGTGGCTTAATTGGTGAAACATTAATTTTGAGAGCCTAATTTAGGCTTAATTGAGAAAATTAGAATTTTAGAAGACCAAATTTATTTTTTACCAAGTCAATTGATTGAAATCAAGGGTAAAATTGCAAGAAAATCAAAGTTTGTGGGTCAATTATGGGCTAAATTGAAGAAATTTGAAGCCAATGACCATTTTGGAAAAGGAATCAAACTCTACGGACCCAATTGGTTGAAATCAAAGGTGAAATTGAAGAGAATTAAAATTTTAATGGTCAATTAAGGGTTAAATTGCATAGATTCAAGACTAAGGACCAAAATGAAATATATGCTGAAATCCAGGGTTGAAATTAAAATTCATCACAGGTAAATTTACACAAAATTAAAAGTTTGAAACTAATCAGGGGTGTAATTAAGAGAAATCATAAATCAAATGACTAAAATGCAATTTCCCAAGACGGTGTCGTTTTGAGTGAACTGTTCATCTTCTTCTATATGCTTTCAACCGGAAAGGCTACTAAGGGTGCCACATTCCTAAGGCATTTAATGCTTTATCTCTCTACCGAATTGGACAAAACTTACACGAAAATGATCACTTGACATATAACTACACCCTAGTGTGGTCTATTTTGGTTGATTGACACCACAACGACCGTGATATCACCCCAAAGTGGCCAATCCGATTAGCCATTTTCCTACAACAAATATGATAGCTTATAATAGCTACTTTAAGCCAACGGTTGAGATACTTCCGGGTCGAATAAAGGGCCAAGATTTGGCACTAGTAAAGATAAAATATCCATCTTCCACCTACTATAAATATGGATGGATTTCATGACATGGGGGAGGAGAAAATCGAGTCTAAAGTTGGCAAAAAATCAGCATCCCTTGGTTTTTCCTTCCCCAGCCGACAATTCTCTCTCTTTGTTTTTCTCTATCTCTGCCACTACCACCACCACCACCTCTTACATTTGCCAAAGACAACCACCAATAGACCAGCTTCTCCCCCCAGCACCATCGTGGTCCAATGACAAAAACCACCACCGTAGCCACTACGCGTTTCCCCTCTCCTCTACAGGTTTCTGCTTCTTCCTCTCACAGCCGTTACCAACCACCATTTCCTTTATTAAAGCCTTCTGAGCCACCGATCGAACCTCCTCATCACGACCACGACCCCCACGCCAAGCAACCTCCCCCCTTCTTCTCCTTCTTTTTCTCCCTCTCGTATGATTCATTGTTTGCATGCAGAACGAGAATTCATTCTACATGTATGAGACAATTTAATTATCCTATGAGTTGGGTTGGGCTAGGCCTCGTGTCAGCCTGGCCTGGCCCAGAAAAAGAGAGAGGAAAGGGCCAGGTCTGTTGGGTTGCTAGTCGGCTCAACTAGATCCGGCTGGGTCTAGCCCAGATGGATGGGTCCAGCTCAATTATTATTATTATTATTATTATTACTACTACTATTATTATATCTAAAAAAATTCCAAGGGTCATTTTAAAATATTTCTGATTTTTTCGCATGTTTTTCTACCAATTTTGCATAATATTGGGTTATATTTTTTACGCTGTAAGATGCAAATCTGGTATTAAAATACCTGGTTTTCTCTGAAACGTTTCTAAAAAAATTTTAAAAATTTTAAAAAAAATCTCAAAACTTTTAAATTAATTTTGCTTTTCAAAAAACAAAATATGTTTTGTTTTCATGCATACAGTCAAATCCTAAGGGTTTTCCAACCATGTTTTCATAAAAAAAACAAAAAAATTGCATCTTCATCGTATTTTTTTTTTAAAGGGATATCATAACTAGTTTATGATTATTCATTAGGATTCGACCAAAATGTCAAAAACTCCTCACCAATCATTTTGTTCATTTTATATCAAGGTTTAGATGTAGACTTTAATAATTGGTGATGTAAAACTACATAATAGAGTGCACCATCATATATTAAAGATACAAAGTGCAAAATAAATACTATGCTAAAATTTGGACTTTAAAATGGTTAGAATTGAACCCAATAAGTTAAAGACTCTCTTATGAAGGGAGATTTGCCTTAGATCTTAGAAAAAGACCAACATATAGGAACTTGACCTAGTTAAATAATTAAACAACAATGCAGCTTATCTTAGGTAGGGTGCACTGGGGGTGATGCGTCTTTTCCTTGCATAACCAATCCCTTACTCAAACTCTCGTAGACCATAGGTTTCCTAGGAATCATAATATTAGGTGACGACTCCTGAACTTTAATCATAATTTTATGATTAAACCAAAATCCTTTTCTTTTCCAATAGCATACCTCTCAGGAGGCTCACACATTAAAATGCGCTAGTCTCGATATCTCTCCCTCTTTTCATATT
>Ga0325410_1003111_pt1 | contig 18652 bp, 11 predicted proteins | sample PopdelMetagenome_16_FD_206182 | JGI IMG/M metagenome (GOLD analysis project Ga0325410, IMG submission 206182) | Populus deltoides microbial communities from Bellville, Georgia, United States - Xylem-PdIQD-R3 | ecosystem: Host-associated > Plants > Phyllosphere > Stem > Wood/Secondary xylem... | reverse complement strand
TAGTTCAACAAAGCTTAAAATTAATATTCATTAATCTCTTGCAACAAAGCTTCTCACTATCATTCTACACTCAACTTGGTTAGCAACATCTATTCATTAATCTCTTGCAATTGCATCTACTCTCTTACACGTGCATTTCATCAGTAGCTGTAGGAAACATATCATTTCTAAGAAGCAATAACTGCCGTGTCTGAATTAAAGAGAAAAGCCCAACATTTGTCTGGAAAAATTAAAGAGAAAAGCAAAAAACGAACAACTGCAGAAAATGTCTGAATCGCAAGCAAAACTAAGGAACGACATCTTAAAACACTGTCATCCTTGCTTCGAAAACAGCAACAAACTCCATCCTCCATTTCCCAGTCCAGTTTTGTAACTGAACCTGTTAAAGAATCTCAAAATAGAGGCTATCAAGGCATGTGGAAGCAGCTGCAGAAAAAGAAACGTATAGAAACCAAGCGAGCGCTAATCAAAAGGTGAGATAAAACTCCACGCAAAGCAAACAGCAGCAATGGAGATGCAAACAGAGGGGCAGAACAACATCGTTAAGAGTTGTTGAAATTCAAAACTAAAATCTGAAAGGCCAACGGCTAGCTAGCCCCAAAATCTAGCCTTCTCAGCTAAAAGCATCGCATAGCCATAAAAGGAAACTTGCAGAAATGAATAGTAAAAAGAAACTTCGTCATGTCTATCCCTCATATTATTAGCAACTTGGAGGCATGCTCCAAGACTGACAGTAGAGGGAAAAAAAAAAAAAAGAGGCAATCCTAAAAAGAACCCCTTCAGCTGGCCTTAAATCACAGCAGAAACCAGGCCTTCCTATAAGCTATCTGCCTAAATTGTGGCTTATCAGTGGGAGTGAAGAGTGATATGTCTAAATTGTTGCTTATCAGTTGGAGTGAAGACTGATATGTCTTCCGTTCAGCGACACGGTGGCTGTCCTAGGAAATCGACTGTAAAAATTTGAACTTAATCTAACTGTCGAATCTCTTATTATAGTAATATTAAAGGAAATAACCAATCTTGATTGCTTCAAACTTTTTCTTTGATCCCCGCATGATACTTAGAACTACCTGTAAATCTGTATTTACAAGGCCGGCTACATCAATTTATATATGTTATCCGGCTGCACCTTTAATTAAGCAAAAGAGAGCACCATTGATGTTATTTCAATAATAGGTTTTTATTAGAATAAATCCTTAAAAATATGTTAATTCTATTTTTGTTTTTTTCATTATTTTTAATGATACACCGCTCAAACTCTAAATAGCATAAAAAAAATATCAAATTATTAAACTGAATCCAACTAATATTAAAAAAATATTTATTTATAAAAAAAAAACTCATAAAAGTTTATTTAAGTTTGAATCGTTAATTTATTTTCATGCAACATATAATTAAAAATTACTATCCAAAATAAAAATATTCATAAATAATATAATGTTAATGATTTTAATTATTAGTATAAATAGGTTTTATCTGAAAAAAAAGGATTATATTACACATAATAATTCAAAATAGCATAATATAATTGTAACCATGGTAGAAAAATACATTTTAATTTTGTAATATTAAAACTTAAATATTATATCTCATATTTGATGATTTATGATATTTTGTTTCCTCTCAAACTCTTACAAGAGTTTTCAATTTAAGATATTTACTAAATATCTATAATTAAAAAATCACACTTTAAAAAAAAAACAGATTATAAATATTTTTTAGAATTTTTAATTTTATTATATTATTAAACTAACTATTTACTTCGAATTGTTGCTATAGTCACAAAGAAGACATATGACCAAGATAGTCTCTACCGTTTAATTAAAAACATACTCAAACTTTAGAATGAAAGTTCCAAAATTAATTTTTTTTCTTAATTTTTTTTATTTTCTCAATTTAAGCAATTACCCAAGAAAAAATAAAATATTTTCCTCATTTTATTGCCTTTTCATGGGCTATCATGTCCTGCGTTGTTCTGTACCTCAATAATCTTTCATTTATAAAACCAAAAGATTCTTCTCCTCCCTTCATTTTCCAACAGGAAGAAACCGGACATGGAAGCCATGCAATCCCCTGCGCTTTCTCTTCACCTCCATTGTTTCCTTCAAAATCCTCTCAACATCAACATTACCCACAGACAATTCTCCAAAATCAAATCTTCTACACAAACCCAACCAGTCCAAACCCAAAATCCCAACAAAAAACATCAACAATTCGATGAAAGAGATGCATTTCCAGCTTCGTTACCACTCCACAAGAAAAACCCACAAGCAATTTACAAAGATATTCAAAGATTTGCCAGGAAAAATCAGCTCAAAGATGCACTCATTATTATGGACTACATGGACCAACAAGGCATCCCAGTTAACCCCACTACTTTTTCTGCCCTTATAGCTGCTTGTATTCGATCGAAATCTTTAACCAAAGCCAAAGAAATACACACGCATTTACGCATAAATGGGCTTCAAAACAATGAGTTCTTGCGTACAAAACTTGTCCACATGTACACTTCCTGTGGTTCTATTGAGGATGCCAAAAGCGTGTTTGATGAGTGCACTTCTACTGCTACTGTGTATCCATGGAATGCCTTGATTAGAGGGACTGTGATATCAGGTAAAAAAAGATACGGGGACGTGCTTAGTGCTTATCAAGAAATGAGAGTAAATGGTGTTGAATTGAATGAGTATACTTTCTCCAATGTCATTAAGAGTTTTGCTGGCGCTTCGGCGCTGAAACAAGGGTTTAAGACTCATGCCATTATGATAAAGAATGGGATGATTAGTAGTGCAGTTCTTAGGACTTGTTTGATTGATATGTATTTTAAGTGCGGCAAGACTAGGCTTGCGCATAACGTGTTTGAAGAATTGCTTGAAAGAGATATTGTTGCGTGGGGTGCGATGATTGCTGGGTTTGCACATAATAGGCGTCAATGGGAAGCTTTGGATTATGTTAGGTGGATGGTAAGTGAAGGGATGTATCCTAATTCTGTTATTATAACTACTATTCTTCCGGTGATAGGAGAAGTATGGGCGAGGAGATTAGGCCAGGAGGTTCATTGTTATGTTTTGAAGATGAAGGGTTATTCAAGGGAGTTATCGATTCAATCTGGGTTAATTGATATGTATTGCAAATGTGGGGACATGGATTCAGGGAGGCGTGTGTTTTACGGATCGAGGGAAAGGAATGTTGTTTCTTGGACTGCTTTGATGTCTGGTTATGTGTCTAATGGGAGGCTTGAGCAGGCGTTGAGATCAGTTGTTTGGATGCAGCAAGAAGGGTGTAGGCCTGATGTGGTCACGGTTGCAACTGTAATTCCAGTTTGTGCTAAGTTGAAGACTCTGAAACATGGGAAGGAAATTCATGCTTTTTCTGTCAAGAAATTGTTCTTGCCAAATGTATCTCTCACCACTTCTCTAATAAAAATGTACTCAAAGTGTGGTGTTTTGGATTATAGCGTCAAGTTGTTTGATGGTATGGAGGCTAGGAATGTGATCGCATGGACAGCCATGATTGACTCATATGTAGAAAACGGGTGCATAGATGAAGCATTCAATGCGTTTAGGTTTATGCAGTGGTCGAAGCATAGGCCAGACTCTGTTACAATGGCAAGGATGTTGAGTATTTGCAGTAAAATTAAAACTTTGAAGTTTGGAAAAGAGATTCATGGACATATCTTGAAGAAAGATTTTGAGTCCATTCCTTTTGTTTCATCTGAGCTTGTCAAGATGTATGGGAGTTGTGGACTGGTTCATAGTGCTGAATCAGTGTTCAATGCAGTTCCTGTCAAGGGTTCAATGACATGGACGGCCATCATAGAGGCTTATGGATATAATAGCCTGTGGCAAGATGCAATCAAACTTTTTGATGAGATGAGATCCAGGAAGTTTACTCCTAATGATTTCACTTTCAAAGTGGTTCTATCAATCTGTGATGAAGCCGGATTCGCAGATGATGCTTGCAGAATCTTTGAACTAATGTCTAAGAGATATAAAGTTAAGATATCTGGAGAACATTACGCTATCATCATTGGACTTCTCAACCGTTCTGGTCGCACTACGGCAGCTCAAAGGTTTATCGATATGAGTAATTTATTATCGTGACAAATTTACGACGCTTGTGCTAATTCTTTGCCACTTTTGTGTCATTGTGTTGAGTTGTATTTTTATGTATCATATGACATCGCAAAGGGAGATGTATATATATGTACACACGCACTTCTTCTGATAATTGAAAGGGGGAATCCGTTTATATATACTGCTTGCAGCTTGACAAATTCTGATATTATTGAGCAGGTAACTTGTTCTTTTGCTGGTTAGGGTGACACTGGAATCTAGATATGACTGCCCTCATGACGCTTTAAAGGAAGCAAATGAAGGAGAAGGAAAGAGAAACTTTTATCAGCTGCATTGAGCAGTTTGTTCAATGTCGTGATAGAGTCCTGGCTTTTAAGGCTGAAAGATAAAAGTAATTTATGCCATGGATGCTGGGAGGCTACAAATGTTTATGTTGAGGTACATGAGGATACTATTGAAGGGATCTCCTCAACTCTTAAGGTATTACCATTTCTACCAGAAATTCTTGTGTTTTGTTTCATTATAGAAAAGGAAACAATTAATATAATATTTTAGACTATTGAGACAAAACATTAGATTCATTCCACTTGATAGTGGCCCAAATATGGGTGCTTTCTAGTTCCAATGCTGAAGATCTTATTAGACATATTGCAGAGTTTTGTACAAAATTTCCAAAGGTTTTCTATGGGAAAAAAAGGCCAATTAATTTTATTAAAATTTCATCATTCTGACTCTCTTTTTTTTCATAACATCTTTTTCTTGTTGTTTATTATATTATAGTAAAATTCATTATATAAATAATAGAAGATGGTTTTATTTTTCCAATAAAGAATTCAGAGCGTTAATTTATATATTTTATATTCACAATAATAAAGTTGTGATTTTTCAATGTAAAATAAAAAAATATCTTTTCAATGTAAAATAAAAATATTTTAAATAAATTTTTAAAACTTCATTATTTACTGACACCCTAAACTGATCGAAGGTTGGATTAGTAAAACTATACAACCAATAGCTAAAACTCTCAACATACTCTAACCCAAGAAGAAAGATATGTATAGAAGAAGAAGAAAAAAAGAAAAAATCAAGAAAATTACCTGAACCATCTTATGGCTCGAGCATGGGAGCTTTGCTCCCAATTTTTTATGTATTAGAACTTGCACTCTCAATCAACACGGTTAACAATTCTCTTAATCCATAGATATACTCTATGCATTAATAGATTTCAAAGTTAATATTTTTATTATAAATGAGAAGAGAAATTCAAAATTTTTGATATAAAACAAGAAGAAAATCTAACATGTAGACAATTGATCAAATTTTGACTGACTCTTTTAATAGAAACATATGAATACAAACATTCAAATAAATAAATAAAATCCCTCTCGCATGCACAATTTCACAGTTAATATGTCCTCAAGATAGAGCCGCCCACTTTTTCAACATCAGTTGTTCATTTAACAAACATGTTTATGGAAACTAAGAGAAGAATTCAATTAATCACAATATGATATTAGGTATCTTTCAATAGGAACAAAAATGAGTATGTGCACTCAATTATATAGATGATCGTTTAATACATCATTAATTTTGTTAGTTATCTCCTCTTTTAAATAAAAGTAATATATATATATATATAAGGGGAAGTTTTTCCAAAAATAATAATATGTTTTTTCCAGTCACTTAGCAATGGCCTTAACAGCTGGAATTTTAGCTCAAAAAATCATTATGATGCATTACCTGGATAAGATAATTTTCTGAAATTGTATCTTTATTGTCTTTTAGATTTTTCAAATAAAAAATAGTGGTGCTTCTTTATATCTACATGAAAACCTTATTATCTCTAATGAAATGTTTCCATTGTGAAATCTTCATGTCTCCATTTAAATTCTCTAGATCTCTAGACAACTTATCTCTAAAAGGATCAAGGATCCTTCTCCATTCTCTGTGATTGCTCATGTGTACTTTGATGCACACAATTTATTTTTAGTCCAACACACGTAGATACGCATTCATTGACCTTCACTTTATTTTTTCTCTATATACACCCATTAACTTAAGCATTAGAGAGTTTCATATTCCTCAAAGGACCTTTTTTTCATATGAATAGCACAACTATCAATCAAGCCCATCAACCATAGCTAGCCCAGTCATACCTTCCATTAACCCAGCCATGAAGAGCCTAATTTTTATATGAATTGTTTTCACAACTTCATCATATTAACAAAAACACTGAAGGAGAATGAGGTTTTATTGTACCCCTAGCTACAAATCACTATTCATTGGAATAATAATTATCATTGGCCCAAAAAACCTTTAATTAACAAAAACACTAAATGAGGAGGTTTTATTATACCCTTAGATATAAATCACTATTCATTAAAATAGTAATTTGACAAATTATCCTTGACCTAAAAAACTTTACACTAGGCATTGGGCGCAAGGTGGTCTTTTCATCTTGGTACAATTATCTTTAACAATCTGTGCAGGGTTAGGTTAGTAATTTTATAAATCACTAATTTAAACCTAGAGTAAAAAAATCAAGATCTTTCAATCAGGGGCATTATAATCTTTTTAATTTTTTCCAAAATAGTAAAATTATTTTGTTGCTCCTAAAGACAAAATTAACATAACTCTCTTACAATGGCTTTTTTACCCTTTCACATTGGTTTTATTGTTAATGTGAAGGTTATTCAAGGGCATTATTGTGTTTAACCATATAATAATATTATTTGAAAAAAACATGTTGGCGCGTGTATAGCACACACCAGCTAATAGGCGGCGTGTGTGGTGCCATTCGATCACCAAATGCCGCCCTTCACGACGTCATTTGAAAGGCCTTGATGACCCCTACACGATGGGGCAAAATGTGCTACCAACGCACCTCTGATTTGGTGTCGGCAACCATTTCTTCTTCTTCTTTTTCTTCTCCTCGAAATTCATGTCTGCCCATTCAAAATTTCAGACGAGCCCATTCAACTTCTTTTTCCTGTGCATTTGGTCCATGTCTTTTATATTACTATTTTTTATTTTTAATAATCTACAAAATTATTTCAGACCAACTTCGCAAGTTGACCCGAGACCTAGTCGTCTTGCCTTCTAGCCCAAGCTGGGTGTAAAAAAATTTAACTTGGAGTTGACATGATTTGACTCGGTTAAACCAATAGGTCAACCCATGACCCATTTACCAAGTTTAAAACCCGGCTTAACATTTTTTTAAATAAAATTCAATTAACTCAAGTTAACCTATCTAACCCATAATCTGAGTGAACTCTAGATCAGGTTTAATAAATATGTTTCAAACTTCAATAGTAAATTATAGTGGGTAATGTATCACCCATAGGCCATTATTTGGGATTATTTCCATATTCATGCATCAATTCAAAAAATAGCATATAAACAAGGATATGATATCATCTAAAGTCATTTTCATCTTCAGCTGAAATAAAGGCAAAAGGATATGCCCTCCGATCATTTCACGCCCCGAGTCAATTGCTGCAGCCGTGTGATCCTGCTGAACGCGGAAGTAGTATATTTGTACATTTACATGAACGTACAATGGCCACTGAAATGGCCACTGTAATCAAATCTAACAAGGAAATAATGATGATCATGGCATTGATAATTCGGAGAGGTAATTATTTGAAACATGTGCAGTTGATTTCTTGAGATAGTTGAGGCTCGGAATGATCCAGCTGTTTTCAAATTCTCTGGCCTACAGATCTTGCAATTTCAATCACTGTATATGCAGCTTGTATGAGCACATATTTGAGTTGCTTGGGATTTTATTTGGTGGTGTTGGTGAAAAGATACAGATGTTGACATACGTGAAGAAGTTTTTCATGGGGTCTCCTTTTCCCCTGCACTTACAGTCTTCTGTTGAAAGGTGCCATGTATCTCATTCTCCGTTAATTTTGTATTTTAAAAATGCTTTTAAAAAATATTAAATTTAAAATTATTATTTTTAATGTTTTCATATAAAAACGCTATTATTAAAAAATAATTTTTAAAAATAAAAAAATATTATTTTAATATATTTTTAAATTAAAAAAATAACTAATACCACATTCTAAATCATTCCCTACCAAAAAAAAGTCTTTGTAGGGTGCTATTGTTAATTACTAATTAATGGGAATCGAGGACTTCGAAGCCCTTCAAAAAAGTAAGACATAAATTTTCCATATCTACTCGTCATCTAAGTGGGCCATGTCCTCTTTATAGATTGTTCAAGCATCTGAGTGTGGTTACGAAAGCAGCAAATGAACTTTTTAACCTAACGAAAGCTGAGCAACTTCAAAGTCAGAGCTAAATTCTCGAAGTAGATGAGCTTTGAACTGCCCGATGTGGTGGGATGAATAGGAAGTTCTTGGACCCTATGGCCCTATGCCCCCCTCTGCTCAACAGAAGCTTCCAATACAGAATCGGTATATATATATATATTCCCTTTAACTGCAGCTACATTCCACACGGCGAGCACCAAGAAAATAAAGATCATATCATATAACTGAAAAGGCTTGGACCAAAAAGAAAAAACACTATCGGTTAAATAAATAAATAAATAAATGATTGTCGACAAAAAAAAGATTGCCGAACACGTCTTTTTTTGAATGTCCAATGAGTATTGGCCAAGTCGTAAAACCTTTGATTCAATTCGGGATTTTTCCATAATTGATTGATGACTTTTAAAAAAAATATTATGGGGTTGGGCTGTGGCTCACGTGCCCCTGCAAAATAAGTAAATTTTATAGAATAATTGAATGAAATATCTTATTATACAAAATAATGAAAGGTGCAAAGTAGTATAAAATCAGGAACACATGATGCAAAAAAGCTTTTAACTGTTTAAGAGCAATAATTCTATAATAGAAGCATTAGTGAATTATTTTACAATGTATTTATTGTATTTGTTTAAATATTTTTATTTTTAAAATGTAATTAACAAACTTTTAATTCATATAAAAATGTTATTGCTTATAATAATTAAAGTAACAAACGAATTTTGCCTTTAAGGTAAAATTAATCTGCAATATATTTCAACATCCCTTTATGAATAAGAATTAGAGGCAAGATTAATCATCTTAAAATCTTATTAGGTTATTAACCTAACAAAGGAGTAAAGAAGTAGGAGAAAGAAGGAGCAGTGAGAATTGAGATAAGAGAAGAAGAATTTCTTATTCTTTCATTGCTTGGTTCTCATGAAATTTCTATTACAGCCTTTTTACTCACCTGCTTTCCTTTTACTAACTACTTTTTAACTTGCTATTAACTATTTCTAACTAACTACTTTTCTCTTGTAGCTTTATGAATCTCATGTTTAATCCTTTTTTCTTAGTGCTACTGCTCTAATTTTTTATTTATTTTTTGAATCATATGAGTTCTTCATGTTACTTCTTATTTCTCATGTGCAGAATGCAACAATACTCCACTTTTCGAAATGATTCTTAACCTCAAGAACCTCAATGAAACTTTGGAAATTGCTTATTCATCTTCTCTAATCCCTCTTATGTTGCATCCTCGGGAAAAGAATTAGACCACCAAATCAACCCTACTACCCCAACCCTTTTTTTTTTCATGAACTTCCTGTCTAAGATTGCCACATGATAAATTCGTATCCTGCCACCTCATTCATTACTAACAGTATAGAAGAAACAACAGCTTCTTTCTAAATCCTCTTTTTTAATAGTGAAACATGAAAGATAGGATATATTAAACTGCCTACTAGTAATCTAAGCTACAATTCCAACTTTTTTAATGACTTAGAATGGCCCATCAAACCTTGGATTTAACTTGAAACTCTTCCTGATAGAAACACTTCCATGTCTATACGACTTCAACTTCAAAGATACCTAATCCCTTTCTGAAAATTCATGTTCAGGTCTATTCCTATTTGTCATGTGTTTCATCATGTTCCTTGTCCCTTCCAATTGGTTTTTCAACATCTAATCCATGTTAACTCTCCTCTGTATTAATTCATCCATAGCAATAACTATAGTAGAATCAATATGAATCATATCTCTAGATGGTAGCACATATCCAAAGAGTGCTTTAAAAGGAGTCATCCCTATAATAGAATGGAAACTATTGTTATATCACTATTGTGTAAGAGACAACCACATGCACCATTTTTAGAACTATACATGGTCATGCACCTTAAGTATATCTCCAGGCATTGGTTCATTTGTTATGTTTAGTTGTTAGTCTCTGGATGGTAAGATGCACTCATCAACAATTTAACCCCAAGTTTCTTGAATAACTCTCTCCAGGAAAAAAAAACTTATAAAAATCTTATCTTTATCAGTGACTATTATGATTGGCATTCCATGGAACTTGTAAAAATGGTCTAAGAATAATTAAGCAATATCCTGAGCTGAAAAAGGATAAGACAACATATTTCATAAATTTGTTTACAATCACCATAATAGTGTCTTTTCCTTACGATTTTAGCAAACCTTCTATTAAATCCATCATCATGTCTTTCCAAGTGCCTCTAGGAGCGGGCAAGGGTTGAAATCTTAGATAAGCCACTTTTTTTTCCTTGGCTTGTTGATAAATATCACATTGTTGGACCATCTTTTTGATAGTTGGCTAGTAAAAAAGAATCTTAAGCCTCTTATATGAGTTTTGTATTCTAGTATGGCTATCAATGTAAGAATCATATGTAACCTTTACTAATTGTTCCCTTATAGTTCCCTTATCTTCAATTACAATTCTTCATTTATATCTCATAATTCCCTCTACATATGTATAATATGGATACTTACTAGCATCTACCATATACTAGTCATAATCTTTCGCAATGCGGTATCATCTTTGTATAAATCATTAAATTTCTTCATACCAAACAGGCATCACTCTGGTTTCTGCACTAAAGTTGCCCACTTCCCTGTCATTATATTTTGGTTGATCAATTCCATGATTGTTTCTTCTAAAGAGAGCATTCGCAACCATATTTTCCTTTCATTTCTTATACAAAATCTGGTAATTTAGTCTTGGTAACTTAGTTAGTCCTTCTTTTCTAAATGGTTGAATGAATCTATTGATCCAACAAGTATTTAAAACTCTTATGATCAATTTGAATTATAAATTATCTTGTTCCTAATAATGCCTCTATTTATCTATTGCCATTAGAATTACCAAATACTCTTTTTTCATAATGGACACTAAATGCAAGGGGTTTACCCTCCTGACTGAGCACTGCTCTGAAGTTTATAGCACATGCATCTGTCTCTAATGCAAATGTCTTAGTAAAATCAGGTATAGCCAGAACTGGAGCCTCACATAAAGCGTTCTTCAACATATCAAAAGCTTCATGTTTTTCTTCATGCCACCTAAAATCATTTTTCTTCAACAAATCTATGAGTGGTTTGCTGATAATACCAAATCTTTTAATAAACTTTATATAATAGTCTATTAATCTAAGGAACTCCCTAAGCTCCTTCAATGAAGATGATGGCCAGTTCTTTATTGCTTCAATATTTTTAGGATCAGTGGTTGCCCTCTCTGCTGAGATTACATGCCCTAAATATTCCACTTATTGCTCACCAAACATATATTTGGATCTACTTGCATACAATTGATTAGCATTAAGAGTTTTGATAACATGTCTTAAGTGATCTACATGTAATTATACTGAAGAGTTGTAAACCAATATATTATAAGAAAAATACTTAAACAAACTTCCTTAAAAAATATTCTAAGATATCATTCATGAGTGCTTGAAAAGTGGTAGGTGTGTTTGTTAATACAAATGGCATTACCTTAAACTCGTAATGTCCTTAATGAGTTTGAAATGCAGTTTTCTCCACATCGTCTTCCTTCATGCGAACTTGATGGTAACCAAACCTTAAGTCTAGTTTAGAAAATAATCTAGAACCTTGCAACTCATCCATTAAGTTGTCAATCAAAGAAATTGGAAACTTGTTCTTTATAGTTACTTTATTAAGTTGCCTAAAGTCCACACAAAAGTACCATGCATTGTCTATTTTTCTTTACCAACAACATAGGTAAAGTAAAAGGACTCACACTCTATTGGATTATTCCTCTTCTTATCATTTCCTTTACTAGCCTTTTCAATTTCTTCTTTGTAAACAAAGAAACTTTTATAGAGCCTGAAATTAATTGGTTGTGCTCCTAGCTTCAAAGGAATCCTATGATCAAATTTCCTAACTGGTGGAAGACCTTTGGGTTCCTCAAACACATATCCATAATCTTCCGGTAGTTTTTCAATTTCAATAATGATTTTTTATGTTTTTATCTCATCCACTACCTCTACTAAGAAAAAATAGCCAACAAATCATTCTCATTCAGTTCTTCATGGTTCTTCGTTTTCATGCAAATCGTTCTCTTTCTCGTACGTGTTTGCATTGTGAAGTCTTGAGCATGCAGGTTGTTTTATGTGCTGAAGCTAGTTGTTGGGCTTGCTGGCTTTATTATCCTATGCATATGTGGATAGGTTTCTCTTTGCAGACAGTTCGTGGCTGGTTTGTCTTTTGCTCGGTTATCTTAGGCACCTGTTGTCTTTGGGTTTCTAAAATAACTAATGGTTTTGATTCTTTGGGTTTTTTTTCCGTTGTACTTCCTAGAAGCCTATTCCTGCTAGTTTTGCTTTGTAAATGTATATATATGTCTTGCTGGTTTTTAGCTAGTCTATTTTTTATCTGTAAAATTTCTAACATTTGACCCAAAAAAATAGCCAACAAATCCCATCACTGCCTCCTTTAAACTTTTTAGAACCTTCTTTGAAGCCATGATTTGTATGCCAGCCCCATCTACAATGCCTTTTAATTTTATCATCCTCTCATTCTTCTTAAATGAGATTTTTATTTTGATGAAGTCAAATAGGATTTGAGAATAAACCCTTAACCAATCCACTCCCAAAACAACATCACATCTTCCTAACTTTAATATCCTCAAATATGCCTAGAATTTATAATCTTGCACAAACCATTTTAGACCATGTGTATGGGAATCACATAGCATGATATTTTCATTTGTTATCGTTACTGCTAATATTTTATTCTTGACAATGGTAGCTTTAACATTTTTGATAGCCTGCTCATCGATGAAGTTATGAATGTTTCCACCATCAATCAAAATAACCAATTCCCTTCATTGATAGCTACCTCTAATTCTAATAGTATTATGGGCATAGCTATCAGCTAAAGTATTTAATGATAGTCTAAACTCCTCGACTTTTTTATTCTTTATAGTATCTCCAATAACATTCTCCACCTCATCATAGAATGACCTTTTCTCCTCCATCCTTATTACCCTCAATCATATTGAATCCCTTAACTAGACATTGATGACTAGGCATGAATTTGTCACCATATTTATAAAACAATCCTGGTCTAAACCTTTGTTCATATAATGTTTCAGGATATTTTTTTTTTATCTTTGTTGACTTTCATTCTTGAACTGATTAAAAGTCTTAGTTAGAATATTGCTTATTGTTCTTTTAGTATAAGGTAAAGGACTATTTCTTTGCATTATCTTTCTCTTTCTCGCCATGGCATTGTTAGACTCCTCTTGCAATTTCGCATGTTCAAAAGCTAGCATTAATAAAATTGGTTTGAGATTTTATAGTATTAGTTTAATTTTCTTTTTCAATCCACTAAAAAAAACTAGAAATGTAATAAGATTCAGGAAGAGAAGAATTTAATGCACTCATCAAAGATTTCAATCTTCAAACCTTTCTACATACTTATTCACACCACCTTTATATACCAATTTATTAAATTCTTCAACTACGTCCTCTCTACTACCAAACTTTTTGCACACAAATATAGTAAACTCATCCCAACTCATTATGCAATTCTTTCCGCATATATAACCTTGAAACCATACCTATATCATTTCTTCCAAGTAAAGAGAGGTAAGAGACCACTTCAACTCATTGTTGTACAAGAACAATGTTGAGTTTTAAGAATTTCTTACACTTCCTTAACCAGCTTCTGGGATTATCTTCCTAAAAAGTTGGTAGGTCAATCCTTAGAAGGGGTGGATTGTACCCACTCTTGTAATGATCCTGGTTACTCGTATGTTCTCCACGAACATTGTTTCTAAATTCTAATATTGCTTCCTCCTAATTATTATGAGTATGAACTTTTTATCCTATTGGTGGAGTATTCAAGAGTCCTCTAAAATTAGTTTTTTCATCCCTTTCTAACCTTTGAGTAAATAGGAAGGATTGGAATTGATTAGTGAGCACCTTAATCTTCGATCTAATCTAATTATCCTTCTTGTTTTGTTCAAGCCATTATTCTTGCCATTTGTTTTGTTGATCTGCCATAAATTCTCAAGATTCTTGATGAATACCTTACAGTTTTTCATCAAGTTTCCTACAATGTTCCTCTACAACCTTTATTTTGTTGTTTTCCACTGATTTTTTTTTTTTTTTTGCGTAAAGGTTTTGATACCAATTGTTAGGTTATTAGCCTAACAAAGAAGTAGGACAAAAAAAAAGTAGTGAGAACATAGATAAAAGAAGAAGTACTTATTCTTTTATTGTTTGATTCATACAAAATTCCTATTACAACCTTTATACAATACAGGATTCTGCTGATAGACTTTCTAACTTATTTTCCCTCCTACTAACTACTTTTTAACTAACTATTAACTACCTCTATCTAAATACTTAACTCATGCAGCTTTATAAATCACGTGTTTAATCCTTATTTTTGTTACTGCTCCACTTCCTTATTTTTGTTACTGCTCCACTTCCTTTTATCCATATGTGTTTTGCATGTTACTTCTTATTTCTCATATGCAGAATGTAACAAATCCCTAGAAGTGTGACAGTACTTTATACTCCATTCAGCTTAATAGCGACAAAATATTCTATTGCTAAACTAGTTATTAGTGGTTGATTTTAAATTTGTCACTGCGCTACCATATAACCTCTAACTATAGAGGTATTCGCAACTGGCATATGAATTTGTAAGTGTTTGAATTTTTTGTTATAACTTGTTTTTCAACATATTTTTTAAATTACTTTATTTAAATTGATGAGTATTTTTGGATAGCTTTGATGTGATGATATCAGAAATAAAAATAAAAACAAAAAATTTTATTTTAATATATTTTTAATTAAAAAATATTTTTAAAAAACAACATATATATATATATATATATCATAACAAACCTCAGCAACCTTTAAGGCTTTTCTACCTGTTTTTAGTGGCAGATAATTATGCCACTTTTTACCCTTTTTCTTGTACTTGTAGTGCAAATTTAAGCCATGGTCATTTTAGTTTGATTTTTTTAAGACTTAATATTAGTAAGGCTATTCTACACGTGACTTTTATATAATATTGGGACCAAGTTTTTCTTCGATTACAGTCATTCATATTTTACCTAAGAATAATTTTCTTATAACTTCTCCTAAAATACAAACCCTAAATGATAATATTGAAGATCTATCATCACAAATACTAATTACCAACTAAACCTCTAAGAGTAGTTTTTTTTTATAATAATTTAAATTTAAATAACATAATTAAACATGAGATAAAATTAATATTAATAATATATGTTCGGTGTCAATATATACAGGTAAGGATCATTTTAAGAATCGACAATATGGTTGATAAAATGATTTTGAATATAAGCATCCTTAATATCTCTCTTTCAATATATAATATGGTGCTCTCTTGACCCGGAAAGACGCATGAGTCTCTCGACCTTGAAAAAAACCAGCACCGTGGCCATGGCCTCCAATAAAAGAAAGCAGCTTCTCGAGAATGATGTAAGCATAACAGGAAAATTAAATGAATAGACCTTAGGGAAAGTGGGTCCAAATCTAATCCACCTAGTTTCAAACCGCGTTGCCAAACAGTACTATATGTTATGTTAATTGATAGTATCTCCATTTGTAATCTCCTTTAATTAACTTGATTTTTTGCCCCCCACAAAACATTCTGCCATTCAAAACTTGTACATTTGCCGCTCTGTGATTGGTTAATTCAAGAAAATCAACGATCTCGTAGGTTTCAAACCTGAAGAAAGATTGTGAACATGCACAGAAACACATCTGTCACCTATGCAACTACTTGGAAGCTCCCTTCCTTTCCTACCGAGTCTCCACGTTACGATCAACTTAGATACCATGCCCAAGAATATCTATATATACTGGCGTAATATAACCTCACTTACCAAAAATATTGGTCTTCACTTAATTTAGTGGGAATTATAGATGGAAGAGAGAAACACTGGTGGTGTGAGTTCTAGCTATAGAGGGGTTAGAAAGAGAAAATGGGGGAAATGGGTGTCAGAGATACGTGAGCCTGGGAAAAAAAATAGAATTTGGTTAGGGAGTTTTGAGACGCCAGAAATGGCAGCAGCAGCCTATGATGTTGCTGCTTTACATTTTAGGGGACATGATGCAAGAGTTAACTTTCCTGACTTGGTTCATGATCTACCAAAGCCAACAAGCTCTAGCTCTGAAGATATACGCATGGCAGCCCATGAGGCAGCTATGAGCCTGAGGCCATTCACAGCCGAGTCCTCCCATGGTGGCAGCTCTACCTCCAACGTTGGTCCCATCACCGTCAGGCTCTCTGCAAGCCAAATTCAGGCCATCAATGAGTCACCCCTGGATTCACCAAAGATGTGGATGCATATGTCAGAGATAGCAATACTGGAGGAGTCCATGGTGTTCTCCAATAACATCGAGGAGTATGAGTGGGATAACAAGCAAACATATTCTCTTTGGGATCCTTAGGTAACGAGTGCTCATCATGATTATACGACTACGAATACATATTGGACGGACGTAGTACTAATATAATCAGTACACATAATTGCTTTAAACTGTCAAGAATTCATAAATTGGAAAATAGGAGAAGGGATTTGTCGGAAATTAGTGTTTGTGAGAGAATATATTACACTGATTTCTCTGTTTAATGGAACAGTAGTGAAAGAACACGGGTGATACAGGGTGGTGGACATATTTTTTTTTATTTTTTTGGACATTTTTATACTTTAACGAAGTGGTCGGTTTTGGAGGGGCCCGTTTCGTTTTTTTTTAACTTGATTTTTGTCAGCAAGTTAAGAAGACTTCTCCTTAGTGGAAGAAATACTTGTGGAGTGAGAGATGGCCACAAATGTCTCACTCATTGACTGCTTTCGATCAGCTTTCTGTGATTCTATGTTGTACAATCATGATTCTATTGTAACATAATAGTATTTGCTTGATATTTTAATTAAATTATATGTTATTTTATATTTTCCCATGTATAGTTTTGCACTAAATATCATATTTATATTGTTGTAAATTCGATTTATGAGATTTCTATAAGCATTCCTGATTAGTTTTATAATAAGGTTTGGAATATATAAAATCATAGTGCAAGCTTATAAGTGAGAATTCAACCCTTTTTGCTACCACAATCTCTCTTATGACTTCGCAAGAATAAGAATTATTATGCATAGAAGCATAAAATACTCAACCACAGCACTATTTTACAGGCTCAAGAGCTTGCATTAACAATGGACGCAGTTATTTGTTTAAAACTCAACCTCTAACTCAACCAAAAAAAATTTTAAATCACGGAGGGCATTAGGTTTTTTTCTTTTTAAGTTAGTGATTATTTTAGAACGCGGTTAAAACTATGTTTTCTAAAAAAATTAAATTTTTTTGTTTAAAATTAATTTTTTTATGTTTTAGAATTGGTTTAATATACTGATGTCAAAAGTAATTTTTATAAAATATTATTTGGATGTATTTCTAAACGAAAATCTTGTTTTTTATGCCTAATTTTTTAAAAAAAAAAATCACGTAGGGCATTAGTTTTTTTCTTTTTAAGTTAGTGACTGTTTGGGAATACAGTTAAAATCGTGTTTTCTAAAAATTTTAATTTGTTTTGTTTAAAATTAATTTTTTCTTATATTTTAGAATCGTTTTGATATACTGATGTTAAAAGTAATTTAAAAAAAATATTATTTTGACGTATTTATGAACAAAAAAACACTTTGAAAAATAACCGCTACCACATTTTCAAACACCACCTAAATACATTTAAAAGAAGACAAAAATCATATATATATATATATATATATATATATATATATATATATATATATATATATAGAAACTATAACCCATTAATAATAATTGCAACATTAACTAGGAAACCAATTTTAACAAAGGTTAATAACAAGTTTTATATGTAGGAAATAAATTCCAACTATAAAATTGAATCCTCAAAACACAGGATTGAAGGTTAACATCCACACGTATTTAATTTCTACAAGCTTTGTTCATAGAGAAAAGTATAAGCAGCAACTTAACATAGATAGAGATATCCGGGAAATTAAAAGGAACAGCAAAATGGCATCAAACAATAAGCAAAAGTCAATTGGATAATTTGCTTCGATATTCAGTAATCCATGAATATTACTTACCAAATTACTAAGGTGGTTGTCCAAAGAAGGAGAAATTAATATAAAGGGTCTCTTAATTACCTATTATTTTGAAAGGAAAAAAATAATTATTATAAAAAACATAAAAAAGTTAGGATGAAAACATTATCCAAATAGATAATTATTCAAACTTTTTTTTCACATTTGTATCTTTTTTT
>Ga0325410_1003110_pt1 | contig 18654 bp, 8 predicted proteins | sample PopdelMetagenome_16_FD_206182 | JGI IMG/M metagenome (GOLD analysis project Ga0325410, IMG submission 206182) | Populus deltoides microbial communities from Bellville, Georgia, United States - Xylem-PdIQD-R3 | ecosystem: Host-associated > Plants > Phyllosphere > Stem > Wood/Secondary xylem... | reverse complement strand
ACTCTAGGTGGCATGATTTTAAATGGAAGAATGCATGGACTTCTAATAGACCTCATCACAAATAAAATACGAGAGTATTTATTATGAGTCAATATAGATACCCTCTTTAGCAAATAAAATAGAGAGAATAAAATAGAGAGAGAGGCTGTTTATCTATTTTATATACTATAATTAATTATAGCATTTTCTTTAAATGCATTAAAATTAGATATATATATTTTTTTTAATGTCAAGTTTAAATTATTTATCCTCCTTCATAACTCTGTATAATCAAGATTCTTAATTCAAAGTGGAATTATGATTATAGTATAATTACTTATTTGTTATTATAATTAAGTTTTAATCAATAAAATCTTTATATCTGTTAAAAAAATGATTTAGTGATGAGTATGCTAAACTTGGAATTTGGTAGGGCTGAAAGTAAAATATAAAAAAAGTAATGTTTAGATGTATCCATGAAAGGGTTATTTTAATTTACTTTCATGGGTGGGGGGGGGGGGGGGGGTTTAGCCGGGTTAATCAGTATTAATGCAAAACATTATTATTTTAATTTTTTTAAATAATATTATTTTAAAATATTTTTTTAAATCAAACTAGATTTTAACTAAGTCAATCTAGTAACGAATTGATTTGTCAAATCATCCGGATTTAACAGAATTAACTCGTTTTTTCTACCAGGTACTAGATCAATCAAGTCTTGAAATTATCCTTTAATAATATTGGTATATTGAGATGACTCGCTATTATATGTGATTGCATGATTTTATAATGAAGTTCGAAACATAAAATCACGTTGTTTTTGTCCTGCTCATTAAAAAAATAAAGTCATTTCCTGTATTGGCTAATAACCAGCTTAACCATCCTATACATGTGTTTTTGTTATGGTTGAATATTTTTATTAAAAAAAAAACCCCGCAACATTCGATGTCTGTCGAGGTTTATTGCATCTACGTAGTAGATTTCTTCAGTTAGTGGTGGCAATCCTATGAAGTCGTAGTTTTTTTTTTTTTTATTCTCTCTCAAAGAGACTTTGTGTGGTTTTTATAGTGAGAGGCTTGTGCATAGCTGGATTTTGAATGATGATGTTATATCAATTGTAACTAATATTTGATAGTGAAGTAATCCTTGTCGATCCATATTAAAAAATTTATGCATTTTGATTAATTAATTTCTGATTTGCACATCATGTTTTATATCTTTAAATATAAAACATAATAATCCTTATATGCAATTAGTATTATTAAACTCGGTCTATCCTGGTGGATCAATTTAGTGACCCGTTGATATGTGACCTGGTTTAAATCAGGTTTTATATTAAATTAAATGAGAGTTGATATAATCAAATATAATTAAATATAATCAACCCGACATATCAATCCCCGATCCAATCAGAACCCAGTTTGGCTATAATAAGAGTTTTAAGCCGGTGGCTGCAAAATTGAGGACAATCAAATCGTTAATATAAGAAGTTTTTTAAAAAATTGCAAACAAGTCCTAAAAGTTTGTGGATTTTTTGTGAATTGGAAGTCAAGAGATTTCTTTGTAGTTTTGGGAGGATTATTTTCTTTGACGTAATCAAGGTTTTGAGTTTATAAGTGTAAGGTGGTTTTTAATGACCTTTCTCATAAGCTCTTTATGAAGTTGTATTATTATTAGATATTGCTAAGAAGTTTTGTTGATTATGCAATATAGCAAACAATATATGCATGTTAAGAAATATAGAGTTATTTTATTTTATTATTTATTAAGGGTAAAATATACTCTTTAGTTTTTTTTGTTCTAGCCTTTATATAGTCTCCTTGTATTTAGGTTAAGTTAACTTTATTTTTGTGTAATTCATTATGTTATGCAGTATCAATGAAATTCTAACATCCTCTCTTTATTTTCTTTAAATTGCTTAAAATGGTATTAGAGCATGGTTGCATGGAACGAGACCTAATTTCAAACACAACTTTCACGGATCCAACTTCGAGAAGATATTTTTTCAGTATCTGCAATATGGTATTTTGTTTTTTCTTTTCTTTTGCGTTCTGTTTTTTTTTTTTTTGATTGATTATGGCTACTAAAAAAGATGATTCGCTTTATTCTATGATTGTGAGGTTGGATGAAAAGAATTATTCGTATTGGAGTTATGTAATGAGAAATTTTCTTTAAGAGTAAAAAGATATGGAGATATGTTAGTGAAACTTCTATGATACCTACGAATACTAACAACGCAAAGATTATTACTTGGATTAACAATTCTATTGAGCGTTCCATAGGTACGCTGTTGGCAAAGTATGAGAAAACAAAGGAGGTTTAGGATCATCAACAAAGGTTATTTCAAGCAATCAAAGTTTGCAAAGCAATATCAATTAGAGTACGATATACGAGCTCTTCACCAAAAGAATATGAGTATTTTGAAGTTTTATTCTGCTATGACAAATTTTTAGGATCAATTGACTCTTACAGGACCAACAAAATTAAAGGCATGTGATGCTTATATTGATCGTAGAGAGTAACAATGATTGTTACAGTTTTTAATGGCATTTCACAATGATTTTAAAGGTATTATATAATGTATCTATATAAGAAATATTTTAGGTATAATATATAGGAAATATTGTAGTCATACTTTTGTATTGCAACCTCCATCATTACTATTGTATATTGCCCTACACACACACACACACACACACACACACACACATATAGAAGGTTGGCTAACCAATAGGTCAAGCCTCCCAATTATTCTCAACTTGGTATCAGAGCCTTCTGTCGTCAGAACTCTTCTCTCCCTCTCCTCCCTTAGCTGACCTCCTCTCTCCCTCTCCTAAATGGATTCTATTGCTGCTATCGCTTTCCCCCCCACCAAACCGGTGGTGCAGCCCACCTAGCCAACCCCTCAGAAGCTGTTGCTACTTTTTTTCTCCCACCACCAACAACCCCAACCTACAGAGCATAACCATGGTTCCTTCTCCCATGTTTGTCGTACCTCATCACATCATGGGGATAATAACTCCTTCTATCGTTGTGTTGTCCAACACTCATTAAGTGGTCTCATTGAAGCTTACGACCACCAACTATCTCTATTGGCGAATGCAGATGAAGCCATATCTTCTTGGTCAAGGTGTTTTTTACTTTGTCGATGGCTCATTATCGTGTCCTCCTTCTTATGTTTCTGGCTGTTCTGATGGCTTTTCTTCAGCAATCAACCCCTCTTTTCTCTATTGGAAGCAATAGGATCAGCTTATTTTAAGCGTGTTACTCTTCTCTCTCTCCATGGACGTTCTGCATCTTGTGGTAGATTGTTAGACTTTTTTTATGTTTGGCGCACTCTTGAGAAAACACTCGTTTCTCCGTCAAATTCTCACATTATGTAACTCCATGGGTCTTTTCAAGATCTTCAGCAAGGAGATGTTTCGGTTACTACATACATGCAGCACGCCAAGTCATTATTTGATGAATTGGTTGCTGCTCGCCGGCCCATCTCTTTTGAAGACTTCAAACTCTATATATTTTGTGGTCTTCGTGGTAAGTTTAAAGACTTGGTAACTAGTCTCGTGATCAAGGCAGAACCACTGTCATACGCGGACCTTCACAACCATCTTCTTACTTTTGAGTTTCTGCATAAGACTTCTCTTCCATCCTTAGCTACAAATCCACCTCTGTTGCTCACACCATATCTGCTGCCCTCTGCTCTTCTTGCCCAGCAGCAACACAACTCCATTTTTGGTCGTAACAGAGGTTGTTCTTGTGGCAACTAGCGCTCCAACAACAGCAAGTACAACAACCATGATAAGTCTGATTTTCTTGGTTCTCATTCCTCTGCTCCCAGATTGGAAGCAGGGTCATTAGCAGCAGCTTAGATAGCCTACTACTGGTGGGCAGTGGTCTCCTCACCAGTCCTTTGAGCAGAACATCAAGTGTCAGCTATGCTTCTCCTTCGGCCACACAGCCTCACAATATGCTCAGTTTTATAGCAGTGGCCACCAGCCTTCTGCTCACCTTGCTGTTGGTCCATTTTTGCCCCTACTTGGTTCTTAAACACTGGTGCGAACCAACATGTTACGCCTGATCTTGCGACTCTGACCGGTTATGTACCCTATATTAGTAATGATCACTTGCATGTTGGTGACGGTAAGGATCTATCCATATACCATATTGGAGATACCATGTTACGTTCCTCTAAACGCACCTTTACATTATCTAATGTTCTTCATGTTCCTCACATTACCAAACCATTACTATATGTTTAGAAATTTTATTGTGATAATAATGTTTATTTTGAATTTCACGCCTTTGTGTTTTATGTAAAGGATCTCACCACCAAAGCAGTGATACTTTCCGGTCAGAGCAATGATGGTCTCTGTTGTTACTCATTTTTGGACCCCACGTGTTGGAGACGGTGTATACTTCTTTTGAACTAAGTATAGGAGTTTAACTCATGTTTGCTGGAGGATTGACAAAAGTAGAGAAAGAAATATTTCTTTTCGAAACCCTATTTGAGCTGTTTTCTGCTCTCTTTATCCTTCCCCTTTGCTGCCAAAATCATCAGGTTATCTTAGACTGACTAGGGGTCTTCATAATGCTAAATTCATTCCTTCGTTATCTTGTTTTTTAAGGTTGGATAAATCCCTTAAATTTTGAACTAAAAAAAAACTGATTCTGCTGCTATCGCAATTTTTTGTTCCAAATTAGGCTTTGATTCTGACTTGGTTTTGTACAATATCTGACTATCTTAGCTATGTTCTTTTACTCATGACATGTTGAAAAATTGACCTACACCTTTATTGGGTCATAGGGATCACTGATCTTAGGGCAGACTCTTAGTCAGATTTGGATGCTCGATATTGTCAAATCAAGAACCTTTCTGACCAACGAGATTACTACCAGATTCTGTTCTTTAAAACGATTTTATCTCCCTTCAACTCCCTCATCAAAGTTGTAGTCCTAGACGCGTAGATAAATTTGAGCTTTTGAATCGCTTGATTTCGATATCAGAAGCTCAAGATATTCCTGTTTGAATATCTAGTGTGACAGCAGGGATTCCTGACGCAATAAGGATTTTTTGTCCAAGTTCGGAGGACTGATTCGAAGGATTTTTTTTGGACCAAGGACTGAATCGAAAAGTGCTAAAATGAGGGATTGAATTGAAGAAGGATATTGAAAGCTAGAGAGGGGGGTTGGATCATCATAAATGACAGGATTTTTATCACATCAAATAAGGAAAATAAGACTTTGCCGCTGCACCCTCCATCTGATTTCTTTCCTTCTTTACAAATTCCTGCTGTTTTTCCATTATCATCATGCCTGATTTTTGGAGCTGCAACCACGTTTTTTCTTGCCTCATTTCAAAGGGAGCAGCTGGCCCTATGGAAGGAAAAGAAAAGAGCCACACCCTCCTCTAAAACTGGAAAGAAATCAGACGTAAAGCACCAACACAAAATCAGAATATTGCAGTTTCCTTTTTGCTTTTTTTTTTACTGCAAATCAGTAGGGATTTGCGTCCTAGGATTAATGCATTGAATCCTTCCTAAATAGAGACATATTTAGACTATATATAAGCCCTTCTAATGACCTAACAGGCAAGGAAAAGAGAGCAGAAAAATAAGAAAAGAGAGGAGAGAATAGAGAACGGGAGAGAGACAGCAAAAGAAAAACAAGAAAGACGCCTTTGCTCCATTTATTTTTCTGCAAATAAAAACTGCAGAAATGGGAAAAGAAAGTTCGGAATCAGTAGAGAAAGTGATGGAGGCGCAGAGTAAAGAAGGAGGCAATAGGCAGACCCAAACACAAAACATAAGAAGAAGGACAGACGCAGACCGAGCAACCATCACTCTTCTAACACCACTGTAGTTTCTTCGTCTCCAGGTTGGTTTTCTATTCACTTTTTGCATGCTTTCTTTTGCTTTGTATTTGCACTCTAGCGTGGTCTTTTTCTTTTTAATGTATGTTTCTGTACTATTTAAGTGAATTAATTCACTTGAATAATAGCTCTCCATTCACAAAAGAGAGCTACACCCCTTTTGTGTCCAGCTGGGTCACTTGCTTGGGCAAGTGACCCGGCCAGAACCCCCCCTTTTTTTTTCCTCTTCAAAAAAAATAAAAGAAAGAGAAAGTGATTTATGATTTTTTTGGTATATTTATTTTAAGGTCTGAATTTTTTTGTTGTAAAAAATATTAGTCTTGTGTTTAGAATATCCATTTTTTTTACGCAATGCGACAAATATACATATATATCAAATTTGTTTTCTTGTGTGTTGCATACGGCCAATACCCTAACATATTTTGAATGTTTTTAATATACAAAAAATATTGGAAGTTTTGAAAATGTGTTTTCGCATGGATTTCTTAAACACAATAAAAAAATTGTTTTCTTGCATTTCTGGATTTTACAACATATTTGTAAAACTCCAAAGGGTATTGGCCAATATTCCAAAAAATATAAAAATCTTATTTTGGGGGGAATTCATCTATTATTCACCGCTAATGTTTGGATAAAGAAATCCTTAAAGGACGAATATCCAAAATATTATTGGGAATAATTTGTTATTATTCACTGTTAATATTTGGATAAAGAAACCTGGAGTGGTAAATATCCAAAATAATTTTTTAGAAATAATAAATCCGCACACATCCTTGAAAGAAGCCTTGATTATAATCGAGGACATTTCAATTTTTTACTCCACGGTTTACGAGCTGTGAGAGTTTAAAACACTAAGGCAAAAATAGGCTTTTAAAACGCCCTAGATTTCTAAATTTTTGTCCCTCCTCCTTGCGATTTACGAGTCGCAAACTCTTGAAATACCAAGGGAAAAATGAGCTTTTAAAGCACATGAAATCTCCTTGAATTTCTATCTTAATAAATTTAGTTAGAATCAAACTTAGAAAAACTGATGGAATTAGAAAACACCAACACCATAGCAATTATAAGACAACCAAACACCAAGCAGCTTACCTTAGGTAGGGCGTACTAGGGGTGCTAATACCTTTTCTTTATGCAACCAGTCCCTTGCCTTAAAATCTCTGAAAGACCAGTTAGGTTTTCTAGTGACCATAATTCTAGGTGATGACTCCCTTTTTACAAAAAAACAAAAGACCCGAAATCAAATCGAGGGTTCGCTGCGACGCCGCGCTCCGCCGCGAGAGTGCAACAGTCTCTATGTTTTCTTTGAGTCTTCTGCCACCACCATTCCTTAAGCTTATTGGTCTTCTTGCGTCTCTGCCACTGCTGATCTATGGCATCGTTGATTGGGTCATCCTACTTCCTGTATTTTCATTTTGTTAGTTTCCAAAAATAAAATAATATGTACTTCTAGGCGCTCTCTTGTTCATTGTCAAGCTTGTCTGCTTGGCAAGTCTTCATATTTTTCTTTGCGACCTACGGGTCACAAAACTTCTGCTCCACTTGATTTAATATTCAATGATGTATGGGGTCCTACTCTTATGTTTTCTTTTAATGGTTTTCGTTACTTTGTTATCTTTATCGATGCGCATACAAAATATATATGGTATTATCCTCTTATTGCCAAATCAGATGTGTTTTCTATATTTCAACGTTTCCAACTGCTTGTTGACTGTCAGTTTTGCCGCAAAATTAAATCTTTTCAAATTGATTAGGGTGGTGAATATCACAAGTTAAACAATTTTTGTCAAACTATTGGTATTCATTATAGGTTAATTTTTCCTCATACACATAAGCAAAATGGCAGCGTTGAGTGTCGCCATCGTCATATTGTTGAAATAGGTCTTACCCTCTTAGGACAATGTAGTGCCTCGTTATGATTTTAGAATTATACGTTTGAATCATCAATATATCTCATCAATCGCATACCCACTCTTGTCCTCTAAAATCAGTCTTCTTTTGAATGTTTGTTTAATTATACTCCTGATTATGATTTTCTACATACTTTTGGGTATCTTTACTTTCCTTTTTACATCCATACTATGCTCATAAGTTGGATTTTTGTTCATCTCCATGTGTGTTCTTAGGGTATAGTTCCTCTCATCTTAGTTATCGTTGTTTTGATTTAGCGTCTCAACGTATATATGTCTCCTGTTATGTTCGTTTTCATGAAAATGTGTTTCTGTTTGCTAATTTTGAACAGATAGCTCCATCCATATCCACTTCTACCCAGCCTACACACTTGTGCACCTTGATTACCTCCCCCATTTTTCATCCAGTAGACCCGCCAATCACCCCTCCCAATGGCTCTGCCACACTTCCTGCCCCACAGACACAGCCACCCCGTTCCCTACCCTTATTTGCCACCATACCATCGTCCCACAGCCCTGCCCTTATGTCACCATTTGCATATTTTTTTGATGATCATTATGTAGGCACAAGTTCTCCTTCTTCAGAATTGCATCTTTCCAGGTCTGTTACTACCGCCAGCACAGATTTTGCAGCAGGCTCTCCTTTATCAGCAACTGTGAACTATGGCTCTTTGGTCTGTTGGTGATTTTTTGTTTTTGCTTGTTTCATTGGGAGTCGTCACCTACTATTCGATTCAGGGTTACTAGGAAACCTAGATGTACTGATCTTTGTTAGTGATTCATGGGTAAGGGACTGGTTGTGGCTAAGGAAAGTATTAACACCCCTAGCGCACCCTATCTGAGTTAAGTTGCTTCGTGATTTGATGTGATTTAAAAGATTTTGAAAGCTGTCCTGCCAATGATTTTGTAAAAATAAAGAAGAAAAGTTCTTCTCAGTAAGGAGATCTTATCTTATCGGGTAAAGAAAATCTAATTGCTCTAGCATCAATAAAAACAAAACAAACTTTTCTATTTAATATCAAGAATGCATCTTACATATAAGATTATAATTCTCGATACCAAAAGAAAAATATTTTTGATATTTTTTTGAAACATAAGCCAAATTCAATACAAATTAAAACATTTTATTTCTTTTATTTCTTTTTAGTTTTAACATAAACAACACATACATAAAAAAATAATAACAAAACACCCACTCAAACACTTTCTTTTTACTATGTTTAAGCACACACCCATTAATTACAAATCAATCAAAATTCAAAATAAACCAAAACAACACATTAAACAATTTTAAATTTACAAAATGAACCCTAAAAAATTCAAGAACAGTGTTGGGAAGCGCTCTAAAACTACAGAAAAAGTAGCGGTGCTTTATTCTTGCAAAACTTCTCATGCTTGCTTGGCGGTGGTTGTGTTGTCCACTATCTCAAAAGTGGTGTCATCCAGATATTGGTGGATGATTGTTGGTGCCAGTTGATCCCTTCTTCATGCCTTTTGCACGACCTCCATTTAGGTTGAAGTCAACGTCGCTCCATATATAGGCTTTTCAAAGCCCTTTTCAACCATCTCTCATACAACTCAAGAACCTAGCCAAGCTTTTACTCGAATACACCAAGTTTGATAGTTGTTCTTTGTCAATCTAGAACATTGAAGTGAAAAGTTTGAATTGACCATGTTAAATAATCCTATGAAGTCGTAGTTTTTTTTTTTTTTTATTCTCTGTCAAAGAGACTTTGTGTGGTTTTCATAGTGAGAGGCTTGTTGGATTTTGAATGATGATGTTATATCAATTGTAACTAATATTTTATAGCGAAGTAATACTTCTCGATCCATATTAAAAAATTTCTGCATTTTGATTATTAATTTCTGATTTGAACATCATGTTTTATATCTTTAAATATAAAACATAACAATCCTTACACGTAACTAGTATTATTAAACTCGGCCTATCTGGTGGATTAATTTAGTAACCCGTTGATTTGTGACCTGGTTTAAATCAGGTTTTATATTAAATTAAATAAGATTGATATAATCAAATATGATTAAATATAATTAACCCTACATATCAATCCTCGATCCAATCAGAACCCAATTTGGCTATAATAAGAGTTTTAAGCTAGTGGCTGCAAAATTGAGGACAACCAAATCGTTAATATAAGAAGTTTTTTAAAAAGTTGCAAATAAGTCCTAAAAGTTTGTGGATCTTTTTGGGAATTGGAAGTCAAGAGATTTCTTTGTAGTTTTGGGAGGATTATTTCCTTTGACGCCATCAAGGTTTTGAGTTTATAAGTGTAAGGTGGTTTTTAGAGACCTTCCTCGTAAGCTCTTTATATGAAGTTGTATTATTATTAGATATTGCTAAAAAGTTTTGTTGATTACACAATTTGGCAAACAATATATGCATGCTAAGAAATATAAGGTTATTTTATTTTATTATTTATTAAAAGTACAATAGACTCTTTAGTTTCTTTTGTTATAGCCTATATATAGTCTCCTTGTATTTAGATTAAGTTAACTTTATTTTTGTGTAATTTATTATGTTATGCAGTATCAATGAAATTCTAACATGCTCTCTTTATTTTCTTTAAATTGCTTAAAATGGTATCAGAGCATGGTTGCAAGGAACAAGACCTAATCTCAAACACAACTTTCACGGATCCAACTTCGAGAAGATATTTTTTCAGTATCTGCAATATGGTATTTTGTTTTTTCTTTTCTTTTGGGTTCTGTTTTTTTTTTGTTTGTTGATTATGGCTACTAAAAAAGATGATTCGTTTTATTCTATGATTGTGAGGTTGGATGAAAAGAATTATTCGTATTGGAGTTATGTAATGAGAAATTTTCTTTAAGAGTAAAAATATATGGAGATATGTTAGTGAAACTTTTATGATACCTACGAATACTAACAACGCAAAGATTATTACTTGGATTAACAATTCTATTGAGCGTTCCATAGGTACGCTGTTGGCGAAGTATGAGAAAACAAAGGAGGTTTAGGATCATCAACAAAGGTTATTTCAAGCAATCAAAGTTTGCAAAGCAATATCAATTAGAGTACGATATACGAGCTCTTCACCAAAAGAATATGAGTATTTTGAAGTTTTATTCTGCTATGACAAATTTTTAGGATCAATTGACTCTTACAGGATCAACAAAATTAAAGGCATGTGATGCCTATATTGATCGTAGACAGCAACAATGATTGTTACAGTTTTTAAAGACATTTCACAGTGATTTTAAAGGTATTATATAATGTATCTATATAAGAAATATTTTAGGTATAATATATAGGAAATATTGTAGTCATACTCTTGTATTGCAACCTCCACCATTACTATTGTATATTGCCCTACATATATATATAGAGAAGGTTGGCTAACCAATAGGTCAAGCCTCCCAATTATTCTCAACTTGGTATCAGAGCCTTCTGTCATCAGAACTCTTCTCTCCCTCTCCTCCTTTAGCCGACCTCCTCTCTCCCTCTCCTAAATGGATTCTATTGCTGCTGTCGCCTTTCCCCCCCACCAAACCGGTGGTGCAGCCCACCTAGCCAACCCCTCAGAAGCTGTTGTTGCTATTTTTTTCTCCCACCACCAACAACCCCAACCTACAGAGCATAACCATGGTTCCTTCTCCCATGTTTCTGTCGTACCTCACATCATGGGGATAATAACTCCTTCTATCATTGTGTTGTCCAACACTCATCAAGTGGTCTCATTGAAGCTTACGACCACCAACTATCTCTATTGGTGAATGCAGATAAAGCCATATCTTCTTGTTCAAGGTGTTTTTCACTTTGTCGATGGCTTAGTGTCGTGTCCTCCTTCTCATGTTTCTGGATGTTCTAATGGCTCTTCTTCAACAATTAACCCCTCTTTTCTCTGTTGGAAGCAATAAGATCAGCTTATTTTAAGCGTGTTACTCTCCTCTCTCTCCATGGACGTCCTACATCTTGTGGTAAATTGTTAGACTTTTTCTTATGTTTGGCTCACTCTTGAGAAAGCGCTCACTTCTCCATCAAATTCTCACATTATGCAACTCCATGGGTCTTTTCAAGATCTTCGGCAAGGAGATGTTTCGGTTACTACATACATGCAGCACGCCAAGTCATTATTTGATGAATTGGTTGCTGCTCGCCGGCCCATCTCTTTTGAAGACTTCAAACTCTATATATTTTGTGGTCTTCGTGGTAAGTTTAAAGACTTGGTAACTAGTCTCGTGATCAAGGCAGAACCACTATCATACACGGACCTTCACAACCATCTTCTTACTTATGAGTTTCTGCATAAGACTTCTCTTCCATCCTTAGCTACAAATCCACCTCTGTTGCTCACACCATATCTGGTGTCCTCTGCTCATCTTGCCCAGCAGCAATACAACTCCAGTTTTGGTCATAACAGAGGTCGTTCCTATGGCAACTAGCGCTCCAACAACAGCAAGTACAACAACCATGATAAGTCTGATTTTCTTGGCTCTCATTCCTCTGCTCCCAGACTGAAAGCAGGGTCATTGGTAGCAGCCTAGACAGCCTACTACTGGTGAGCAGTGGTCTCCTCACCAGTCCTTTGAGCAAAACGTCAAGTGTCAGCTATGCTTCTCCTTTGGCCACACAACCCCATAATATGCTCAGTTTCATAGCAGTGGCCACCAGCCTTCTGCTCATCTTGCTGTTGGTCCGGTTTTTACCCCTACTTGGTTCTCAGACACCGGTGCGAACCAACATGTTACCCCTGATCTTGCGACTCTGACCGGTTCTGTACCCTATATTGGTAATGATCACTTGCATGTTGGTGACGGTAAGGATCTATCCATATACTATATTGGAGATACCATGTTACGTTCCTCTAAACGCACCTTTACATTATCTAATGTTCTTCATGTTCCTCACATTACCAAACCATTACTATCTGTTTAGAAATTTTATTGTGATAATAATGTTTATTTTGAATTTCACGCCTTTGTGTTTTATGTAAAGGATCTCACCACCAAAGCAGTGCTACTTTCCGGTCAGAGCAATGATGGTCTCTATGTTTTCTTTGAGTCTTCTGCCACCACCATTCCTTAAGCTTATTGGTCTTCTTACGTCTCTGCCACTACTGATTTATGGCATAGTTGATTGGGTCATCCTACTTCCTGTATTTTCAATTTATTAGTTTCCAAAAATAAAATAATATGTACTTTTAGGTGCTCTTTTGGTCATTGTCAAGCTTGTCTGCTTAGCAAGTTTTCACGTTTTTCTTTGCGACCTACGGGTCACAAAACTTCTACTCCACTTGATTTAATATTCAATGATGTATGGGGTCCTACTCTTATGTTTTCCTTTGATGGTTTTCGTTACTTTGTTATCTTTATCGATGCGCATACAAAATATATATGGTATTATCCTCTTGTTGCCAAATCAGATGTGTTTTCTATATTTCAACGTTTCCAACTGCTTGTTGAGCGTTAGTTTTGCCGCAAAATTAAATCTGTTCAAACTGATTAGGGTGGTGAATATCACAAGTTAAACAATTTCTGTCAAACTATTGGTATTCATCATAGGTTACTTTTTCCTCATACACATGAGCAAAATGACAGCGTTGAGTGTCGCCATCGTCATATTGTTGAAATAGGTCTTACCCTCCTAGGAAAATGTAGTGCCCCGTTATGATTTTAGAATTATACATTTGAATCATCAATACATCTCATCAATCGCATACCCATTCTTGTCCTCTAAAATCAGTCTCCTTTTGAATGTTTGTTTAATTGTACTCCTGATTATGATTTTTTACATACTTTTGGGTGTCTTTACTTTCCTTTTTACATCCATACCATGCTTATAAGTTAGATTTCCGTTCATCTCCATGTGTGTTCTTAGGGTGTAGTTCCTCTCATCTTGGTTATCATTGTTTTGATTTAGCGTCTCAACGTATATACGTCTCCCGTCATGTTTATTTTCATGAAAATGTGTTTCTGTTTGCTAATTTTGAACAGATAGCTCCATCCACATCCACCTCTACCCAGTCTACACACTTGTGCACCTTGATTACCTCCCCTATTTTTTACCTAGTAGACCCGCCAATCACCCCTCCCAGCGGCTCTGCCACACTTCCTGCCCCACAGACACAACCACCTCGTTCCCTACCCTTATCTGCCACCATACCATCGTCCCATAGCCCTGCCCTTATGTCATAATTTGCATATTTTTCTGATGATCATTATGTAGGCACAAGTTCTCCTTCTTCAGAATTGCATCTTTCCAGGTCTGTTACTATCGCCAGCATAGATCCTGCAGCAGGCTCTTCTTTATCTGCAGCTATGAACTATGGCTCTTTGGTCTGTTGGTGATTTTTTGTTTTTGCTTGTTTTGTTGGGAGTCGCCACCTAGTATTCGATTCAGGGTTACTAGGAAATCTAGATGTATTAGTCTTCGTCAGCGATTCATGGGTAAGGGACTGGTTGTGGCTAGGGAAGGTATTAGCACCCCTAGCGCACCCTATCTAAGGTAAGTTGCTTCGTAATTTGATGTGATTTAAAAGATTTTGAAAGTTGTCCTGCCAATGATTTTGTAAAAACAAAGAAGAAAAGTTCTCCTCAGTAAGGAGATCTTATCTTATCGGGTGAAGAAAACCTAATTGCTCTAGCATCAATAAAAACAAAACTAACTTTTCTATTTAATATCAAGAATGCATCTTACATATAAGATTATAATCCCCGATACCAAAAGAAAAATATTTTTGATATTTTTTTGAAACATAAGCCAAATTCAATGCAAATTAAAACATTTAATTTTTTTTATTTCTTTTTTTTCTTTTTAGTTTTAACATAAACAACACATACATAAAAAAAATAATAACAAAACACCCACTCAAACACTTTCTTTTTACTATGTTTAAGCACACACCCATTAATTACAAATCAATTAAAAATTCAAAATAAACCAAAAAAAACATTAAACAATTTTAAATTTACAAAATGAACCCTAAAAAATTTAAGAACAGTGTCGGGAAGCCCTCTGAAACTGCAGAAAAAGTAGTGGTGCGTTGCTCTTGCAAAACTTCTCATGCTTGCTTGACGCTGATTGTGTTGGCCACTATCTCAAAAGTGGTGTCATCCAGATATTGGTGGATGATTGTTAGTGCTAGTTGATCCTTTCTTTATGCCTTTTGCACGGCCTCCATTTGGGTTGAAGTCAACGTTGCTCCATCTATAGGCTTTTCAACCGTCTCTCATACAACTCAGGAACCTAGCCAAGCTTTTACTCGAATACACCAAGTTTGATAGTTGTTCTTTGTCAATCTAGAACATTGAAGTGCAAAGTATGAATTGACCATGTTAAATAATCAAACATAAGCTTTGATACCACTTGTTGGAAAGAAGGATAGGGTGTGGTAGCTAATTTATAAGAACAAAAGCTAAAGAACAAGAAGAATAATGAGATAAATGATATTTTATTAAGAGTTTTCTCAAAAGATACACCTTTCTAGCTAGCTCTTCCTTTTATCTCTCTCAACTTGTGTTTAATGCTTAAGATTACAAGTCTATTTATAGGTCTAAAGTCTTAGCTAATCAAGAAATTAAACTATTCAAAGAAAATCATAATCTAATAAGGAATCTAACATTCTATTAGACAAGAATTATAATAAACTAGTTTATTATAAATTATTTCCTCCTTTAGCTAATATTAAAATTCTTATAAACTATAAATTCTAGTTGATATTGAATTTCAACAATAAAGGCATGAATAAGGTTGTAATATTTGCTGACCTGAAATGCATGCTCCTAGGTTTATATGTTTTTGGGTTTAGACATGAAGACTAAATGAACATTTAAAGGGGCTATGATTTTTGTTGTGAAGTTTTAGGTGTAGATCTTTTGCCTTGTTTAAAATTATATTTGTAATGTTTATGGCTCTGGGCTGTCGGTTAAGTGGGTTATAAGCTGAGCTTTTCTCTTTAAATGGATTGCATATCTTTAGTTCGGATGCTAGGGGTTTTTCTTTTTTCATTTTGGGCCATGTTGTTGGCTCATATCTAGGCTGGAATTGAGCCTAGCCTGTGTGGCTGGGTTGGACCCTCCAATATTTAAGACCATGTTTCGCGCAACAGAATTTGGGAAAGACACTTCTTTTTTTTTTGGTGTTTAGGCTCTATTAATTTTTTTTACAGTTTTATTTTATTGATTTTTTTTTATTTTACTAAACAAGCTCCAAATAATTTCCAAAACATTCTAAAAAAATTCAGAGACCATTTAAAATTATTGGTAGGTTCCTCACGTATTGTTTCCAACAATTTCACTTAATGTCAAGTTATAGAGTTGCATTATAAGATACATACCTTGTATTAAAAATACTTATTTTTCTTTGAAATTTCAAAAAAAAAATTCAAAGATTCAAAAATATGAAAATATGTTTTTGTTTGTTTGCATAAGGTCAAATCTCTCAAAAATAAAAATACATGGCATCATTTAGTCTTTTTTTTTAAAAAAAAATACAAGACAAATCCAAGAAAAATAGTTTTTGTTTTGCATGCATATTAGATTTAATAACTAGTTTATTAAAGACGTGAGAGCTTGACCTACATTTCAAAAATATCAAAAAAATTATTTTTTTTTCTTTTAATATATGAGATTATGAACTTCTACGTAAAATGTATTTCTTATATTGAATAAAAAATTATTTTTAAATTTACATTTTAATTAATATATTTTGTCTTTGATTTTTTTGTTTTATTTTTTTAGTCTTTTTTAAATAGCAAATATCTTTTAATTATATTCCAAGTATTTAAAAGGTTAGTATTATTCATCTGTAAAAATTTTATGTTTTATATAGATTAAATACTTATTTTTTTATAACATTTTTAATACGTGTAGTCTTGTATAATATTTTTTTTTCTCATTTTATTTTATTCAAAAAATTTTATGTATGTCAATTTCTATTACAAATTGATTTTAATAAATAAATTTATTAAACACAACCTAGTAAATGATCTAGTTTTTTGCTCTTGCATAAAGGTTTTTTTTTCCATGTTATTGTGATCGCTTTATGTGTGTGTGTGTTTTCTATTGTTGCCTCTTTTTTTTTTTTTGTCTCTATGATTAAAATAAAACCAACTTATTTAGCTAGTTGAGACAATAACCCGAGTTATTGGATTTTCTTTTTAAAAAAAATACACTTGTGACACCTAAATATTTTACTAAAAAAAATAATATGAATTTGTAGCGTAGTGTGGGCACCAGCCTAGTAAAGAACTAATTGAAAAGGGAAAACCAACAATACTTTTTTTTTTAATTTCAACATTTAACATTGATTTATTGGAGATCGAGCTTTATAATTTACTTCAATCTACTTTTTATGAGGTTACCTCATTGTCATAATCCAAGTCACGAGTTTTGTGGGTTAACTCAATTGACTCATTTTTTTGGGTTATTTTTGTAATTGATTTTTTTTTCAATTTCATCCTTCACTATTTGGGTTGATTAAGAATTATGCTTCATAATTTATTTCAGTTTAATTTCTATGAAGTTATCCTTGTCTCATGAACCGAGTCAAGGATTGACGAGTTAAACTATGTTGACTTGGGTATTTTTTTTGTTTTCTTATTGATTTTTTTTTCAATTGCATCCTTCAATTAAAGTTGGATTGATTGAGAATTGAGTTTTATAATTTGTTTTTATTTGTTTTATTTTGGGTTATCTTGATCTCATAGTTCAGTTTTGGTAGGTTAACATGTGTTGACTCAGGTTTTGTTTTTACCTTTTTTTTTTAATTTCATTCTTCAACATTGAATTAATTGATAATTTAGCTTCAACATGGTTTTTAATTTGCATTTCATGAGGTTATCACAGTCTCATGACCCGGGTTGCAAATTTTACATGTTAATATGGGTTGACCTGGATTGATTTAATATGTTATGGTCTTAGTGTTATTTTTTTAAAAAAATATATCGTTTTGAAAATTTTTTAGTCAAATCATGTTTTTTTTTCCATGGTTGTCCATGTTGTCTTTAGACTTACCAAGTTAGCCGAGTGACATCTGATAAATCTCTACACGGTTTAAACTTTTTTATTTCTTTAAAATATATTAGTAATATCTAAATATTTTTTTTAAAAAAATTATTCGACAAGCAATGTAGTACGCTATATATATAAAGGACACACATCCTGTTTCTGTAAAACCAATACCAAACTACATGAACTCCAATTAGATGAAGACACTGTCAACTAATTACAAAACCTTTACATTGAAACCTTAGACACTGATCCCAATCATTCAAATATTTTTGAAGAACAGTGTTTAAATATTTTTTTAAAACTCACTTTCAAAATGTTTTAACTATGAAAAAAAGTTTTTATTATGAAAATCCTTTCATCGCTGCTTTCAAATTTTTTTCTCCAAACTAGTATTATAAACCTTGGGATATCACAAAACCCCAATTCTATTATTCTACCATTCTTGAAATAATTAATTTTATAAAATTCAAATATTTCAAATTATATCAAAACTAGTCTGAATCTGCATACTCTACATGCTTTCTCCACGAAATCATCCATTCTTTAGATTGATAACAACCTCTCCACAATCTAGGTTCTTTTCCTCTGCACCTCCGTACATCCTTCCCAAACACCAGCCTTTCCTGTACCTAAGTATACATTTATATAGTATATTAGAGGTGTTGAAAGCCATATTAATTCAATCTGGTCAGTACTATCAAAGGATATAATTGATCAAATTAATAGCAAAAGCCTCAATTTGTCACAGCCTCAATAATTAAGTGACAAAAACTGTCATTAAGCCTGAGTTATATTAGAGGGGAGACTAAAAGCGGAGATAGTCGTAGTGAAGAAGAGACCCAAAAAAAATGGCTGCTTCTGCTTCTGCTTCTGCTTCACTAACCTCGTCGGCGACAGAAGAAGAGA